>Ga0207933_1000156_pt1 | contig 71202 bp, 65 predicted proteins | sample NGESurdeep092012_4_FD_184488 | JGI IMG/M metagenome (GOLD analysis project Ga0207933, IMG submission 184488) | Arctic peat soil microbial communities from Barrow, Alaska - NGEE Surface sample F53-3 deep-092012 (SPAdes) | ecosystem: Environmental > Terrestrial > Soil > Wetlands > Peat ...
CCGCCGATCTGCAAGCATCGTTGATTTTGCCGATGGGCCGCTTTGGGCCGGCCTTTCTCGCTTACCCGAATTTCAAAGCCTTTCTCGGCTGGAATTCGGCTTACGTCTATTCGACCACTGTTGCCTATTACGCCAACCGCCTGACCGGCGCTCCGGTCGTCAATCACGACGGCGCGCAACGGGCCGAGGTCCTCTCGGCGCAGCAGGTCATGGAATTGCAGCGCCTGCTGATCAAAGCCGGATACCAAGACGTCGGCGAGGTAGACGGCAAAGTCGGCTCGGGCACGCGCAACGCAGTGAAGAAGGCGCAATTGAAAGTCGGTCTGCCGGCGGACTCGTGGCCGACCGCCGAATTGATTGCGCGCTTGGGCGTGCGCTGATTTCAGCGCATCAGGTGCATAAAAAGCCGCCGGCTTTCATGCACCCGGTATTTTTTTGCAGCGCGGAAAACACATCCGGCGGCGCGCAAAATGCAAAATCGTGCGCAACATGACCGGCCGTTCATCTTCGATCACAAACGCCTGATCGGCCGCCGCTTGCGCGACGGGATAGCGGCGCACCGCCGTTTAATCATTATGAACCTGGAACTTTGTTCCGGCCACGGAGTCAGTGTGCTGGGCATGGAGGCAAAATGATCACGCTAAAAAAGAGTTTTGGAACGTTCGCCGCGATTGCTGTTTTATCCGCACTGGCGTTGCCTTTAAGCGCCAACGCGCAAGCGCCAGATGATGCCAAGAAAGCAACCGCGCCGGTAGCAAAGCCGGCGGCACGGCCTGCGCCGGCAGCACGGCCTGCGGCGCGGCCCGCACCGCAGCATCGCGTAGCGCCCGCAGTCAATCACGCCGCTCGTCCGCAACCGCATCGTGAGCGCGCGCAACGTCCTGCGGCGGCACGCGCGCCGCGGCAGGCGCAAAAGCCGGCCGCAGGCGTTGCGCCTGCTGCTGCCACCAAACCGGCCGCGGCGCCAGCCGCACAGGCACGGCAGGAACGCCAATTGCGCCGGCGCGAAGACCGCGCGCTTCGCCGTCTTCCGACGAAACAACGCGCCGCGCGCCGCGAGCAAATCGAACACGCCCGCGAACAGCGCGTGCAACAGCGCCAGCAGCAGAACGCGCCGGCGGCGAGAGCCGCCGGGCAGGCGCAACCGGCAGCGGCGGCCCGCAATGCCCGCGCCGCCAATCGCGGCCTGCGCCGCAACGGCCAGGCGCGCGTGACGCCACAGGCGGCACGCCGTGGCCGCTTTGCCGCGGCTGCCCCGCAAGCGCTGCAAGCTCAAGCCGTCAACGCGCGAACCGCCACCGCCAATGCGCGCGCCAGCCGAACCGCCGCGCATCGCGCTTGGCGTCACGGCCACCGCGCCCGCTTCGTCGGCTGGTACGGGCCGGTGTTCTACCCCTACGCCTATTCCGACATTTTCGACTACGCGTTCTGGCCCGGCGGCTATGACGACGACTACTGGTACACCGCCTATGACGACTTCTTCGATGGCGTCTATTACGGCGAAGTCGGACCCCCGGCGGAATACCTGCCGGAAACCACCGGCGCACTCGCGCGCGAGGATGCAATGGCTCATCCGACCTACAAGTCGGTGGCGGAGCTGTGCAAGCAACCCGGCAGCGGCATCACCGCCTGGCCGATCGCCGAGATCCAGCAGAAGGTCGGTCTCAACGGCGAGCAGAAAGATCTGCTCAATGGCGTGAAGGATGCCGGTGCGAAGGCCGCGTCCGTATTCAAGGCGACCTGCCCGTCCGAAAACGCCTTCCCGATGACGCCGCCCGGCCGCCTCGCTTCGATGACGGCGCGTCTCGACGCCACGCTGGAAGCGGTGCAGACCGTGCGCCCGTCGCTGGAGAAGTTCTACAATTCTCTGTCGGATGAGCAGAAGGAGCGCTTTAACGAAATCGGACCGGACAAAGCCGTCAACAAGGAGACGCAGGCCGCGCTCCCGGACGACGCCAAGAAGTGCGGCGAGGCCAAGCCCGGTCTCACCAACCTGCCGATCGAGCAGATTGAGGACGCGATCAAGCCAAACGACAAGCAGGGAGCCGCGCTCGACGCGTTGGGCGAGGCCACCGTCAAGGCGGTTGGCGTTTTGCAAGCCGCCTGCCCAAGCGAAACCCCGCTCACGCCTCCCGGCCGCTTGCAGGCGATCGAGACGCGGCTACAGGCAATGGCCGACGCGGCCAAGACCGTAAAGCCGGCGCTCGATGAATTCTATGCCTCGCTCTCGAGCGAGCAGAAGGCGCGCTTCAACCGGCTTGGCAGCGATCTGGCGCAGCAGGAAACGACCGGTTCGAAGTAACAACTGGCACGACGAGACGAAGAAGGGCGGCCCGCAACGGCCGTCCTTTTTTATGCGTTTGACGCTATGCTCGATTCCGAACGAGGGAGAGCGCGCCCGTGTCCAAGCTGCAAATTTACGGCATCGCCCGCACCCGCGCCTTCCGCGTGCTCTGGGTCGCGATGGAGCTAGGGCTCGATTACGAGCATCTGCCGATCGAGATCGGCGATACCGGCGCCAAGACGCCGGAATTTCTCAAGCTCAATCCGAACGGCCGCCTGCCGGTCATCGTCAATGACGGCTTCGTGCTGTTTGAATCGCTCGCCATCACGCTCTACCTCGCCAAGAAACACGCCAACGGCAAGCTCTATCCCGGCACGCCCGAAGCCGAAGCGCGCCTTTGGCAGTGGACGATGTGGGCGCTCACCGAAGTCGACCGCGGCGTCAACATCTGGTCGCTGCACGCGGTTCGCCTGCCGGAAGGCGAGCGCGATGCGCAAAAGCGCGAAGAAGCGCTTAAGGTCGTGGCGAAACCTTTCGCCGTGCTCGACGCCGCGCTGGCCGCGCAGCCTTATCTCCTCGGCAACGACTTCACCGTCGCCGACCTCAACGTCGCCGCCGTCATCAGCCGCGCCATCGATATGGATTTGTCGGCGGTGCCGCATCTCAAAGAATGGCTCGCGCGCTGTCTCGACCGCCCGGCTGCGCAACGCGCGCTCGCGCTCAAGGCCAACGCCGACGCCGAAACACCGGCCGAGGTGACGCGGCGAATTGCCAGGATCAACCGGTTGTGAGATTCGGCTGGGAAGAAACCCGGTTCGCAGACCATTTGAAACAGGAATTACGATGGCCATCGTTATCCCGCCTCCAGTTTATAAACCGGCCTTTGCCATAACCCGGGCCAGTCATGTCGTGCATCGCGTGCGCGACCTCGCGGCGAGCAAGGCTTTCTATACCGACCTGCTGGGTCTGGCCGTCAGCGACGAGACGCCGTCGACGATCTGGCTGCGCGGCATGGAAGAAGGCTGCCACCACAGTCTCGTCCTCAAGGCGGGCGAGCCGGGCTGCGAACGGGTCGGCCTTCGTGTCCTCACCGAAGAGGATCTCGAACTGGCGCACGCGCATTTCAAGGCGGCGGGATTTCCAGCCGCGTGGGTCGAAGTCCCGCACCAAGGCCGCACCTTTCACACCGTCGATCCCGCCGGCACGCCGTTAGAATTCTGCGCCGTGATGGAGACGCGCCCGCGGCTTTTCCATCACGTCGAAGCCTATCGGGGGCCGCCGCCCAACGTCTCGATCACTTTCAGATTCTGACGCCGCGCGTTCAGGAGAGCCTGGATTTTTACATGGCGATGGGCTTCCGGCTGTCCGAATACGTCCTGCATGAGGGCGGCGAGCGGCTGTTGATGGTCTTCCTGCAACGGAAGGGAAATCCGCACGACATCGTCTTTGCCGACTCGCCCGGCCCGCGCATCCATCATGTCGCCTATACGGTGCCGGACACCCAAACGCTGCTGACAACCGCCGATCTGTTCGTGCGCGCCGGCATTGCCTCGCAGGTCGAGTTCGGCCCGGCGCGCCATTTCAGCCCGGGGCTGGCGCGCTTCCTGTATGTGCGCGATCCCGACGGGCATCGCGTGGAGCTGTTCCCGAGCCACTACCAGACCATCGACATGGAGGACGAACCGATGCGCTGGGAGGTGCCACACTTCCAGATCGGCGGCTGGCAGGAGCCGCCGCAACGCTGGTTCGACGAGGCGACGTCTTTTACGTAAGGCACACCCCGCCCGAGCATTTGTTCGCACGCAATAAAAAAGGCAGCCCGCGAAGGCCGCCTTTTTCAATTCTCTGCGCGGAAAAACTTACTCCGCCGCGATGCGCACTTCCGGCGCCGCCGCGCGAATTTCCGGCGTGACGTGCTGCTCGTATTTGGTGAAGTTCTTCTGGAACATGCCGACCAGCTCGCGCGCGGTCTTGTCGAAGGCGGCTTTGTCCTTCCAGGTCTTCATCGGATACAGGAGATGCGGCTCGACGCCGGGCACCGAGGTCGGCACTGAGAAACCGAAATAGGGATCGGTGCGGAAGTCGGAATTTTTCAGCGAGCCATTCAGTGCCGCCGTCACCAGCGTGCGCGTCGCCTTGATCGGCATGCGGCGGCCGACGCCGTAAATGCCGCCGGTCCAGCCCGAGTTCACCAGCCAGACGTCGACATTGTGCTTCTGGATGTAGTCTTGCAGCAGGTTGGCATAGACCGACGGATGCCGCGGCAGGAACGGCGCGCCGAAGCAGGTGGAAAATTCCGGCGCGACGCCGACTAGACCCTTTTCGGTGCCGGCCACCTTGGCGGTGTAACCGGAGAGAAAGTGATACATCGCCTGCGTCGGCGTCAGCTTCGCCACCGGCGGCATCACGCCATAAGCGTCCGCCGTGAGGAAGATGATGTTCTTCGGATGGCCGGCGCAGCCGTTCGCCGAAGCGTTTGGAATGAAATCGAGCGGATAGGCCGAACGGGTATTCTCGGTCTTGGAGCCGTCGTCATAGTCCGGTACGCGTGTATAGGGATCGAAGGTGACGTTCTCCAGGACGGCGCCGAAGCGGTTGGTGGCGTCCCAGATCATCGGCTCGGCTTCTTTCGAGAACTTGATGGTCTTGGCGTAGCAGCCACCCTCGAAATTGAAGATGCCGTTCGGGCCCCAGCCGGTCTCGTCATCGCCAATGAGAATGCGGTTCGGATCGGCCGACAGCGTGGTTTTGCCGGTGCCGGACAGGCCGAAGAACAACGCGCTCTCGCCTTCGTGGCTGACATTGGCCGAGCAGTGCATCGGCACGACATTTTGCGCCGGCAGATAGAAGTTGAGCGTGGTGAATACCGACTTCTTCATTTCGCCTGCGTAAGACGTGCCGCAGATCAGAACGATCTTGTTGGTGAAGTCGATCGCCACCTGCGTGTCGGAGCCTTCGCGGCCGCCATGGCGCTTGGCGTCCGGCTTGAACGAGGGCAGGTCGATGATGGTCAGCTCCGGCACGAACTTGGCAAGCTCGGCCATTTCCGGGCGAATGAGAAGCTGACGGATGAACAGCGAGTGCCAGGCATATTCGGTGAACACCCGCACCTTGATGCGGTAGGCCGGATCGGCGCCGCCATAGAGATCCTGCGCGAACAGGGTCTTGCCCTTGGTATGCGCGCGGAAATCGGCGAGCATGGTGGCGAAGTGTTCCTTGGTCATTTTGCGGTTGCCGTCCCACCACAAAACGTCGTGCGTGAGATCGTCGTCGACCGTGTGCTTGTCCTTGGGGGAGCGGCCGGTGTGATGGCCGGTGAAAGCCGAGAGCGCGCCGCCTTCGACCACCTTGGCCTCGCCGGCCTTGATCGAGTGCTCATAAAGCGTAGGGGCAGTCAGGTTCCAGTGAACCGCTTCAAGGCCCGTCAAACCGAATTTGTCGGCGCCGAAGGCGTCGTTCCGTACACCCGTTTCTTGCAACGCTCTACCTCCCAAACGGCGGGCGCTTTTCGAGACGTTTCGAAAAAGCAGACCCCGCGCCGGCCGATGCATGGCCGTTTTTGGCTAAGACCTTAGTATAGCCCCGCGACCCGAGGCGCGCGACCATAGTCATCAAGCCTGTGAATGCCAAGATCAAATGCCATGCATATCAAGCAGATCGCATTGCGCTGAATCAACATCGTTAACGCTGATTGCGGTGTGCACTGCGGCAGGCCTGTTTTGACGCAAATAGCCCGCCGGAGCGTCGCCCCGGCGGGCTATTTTCACGTCTGTAAGCCTGTCCGGAACCGCTCGGCCCCGACCCGCCGCCCTAGTCCGTAAGGCCCTTATCCCCTAGCCATTTTTGGATAAGGTCGGCGATGACGCCGTTGTTTTTGTCCTGCATCATCATGTGCGAATTGCCCTTGATGCCGACCTCCGGCAGTGGACGACGTCCACCTTGCCGCCGGCGGCGCGAATGGCGTCGGCATAGGCCAGATCGATCTTCTTGAAGGTCGCCCAGCGCGGGTGCTCATCGACGTGATCGCCGAACACCATCAGCACTGGCACGTCCTTCAGTTTGGGTGCATTGGCGACGATGCCGGCGGTTGCCGACTCGATCGCGACGATAGCCTTGATTTTGTCCGGGCGTTTTTCAGCGACCTTGAAACCGAATGCGCCGCCCTGGCTATGCGCCAGCATCACGCAGGGGCAAATTTTATCGACCAGTTCGACGTAAGCCGCGATGATCGCATTGTCGGTCGAGAGCCAGCGCGGCACCGACTGCTTCATGTAGTTCTCGTATGCCTCCACCGGAAACTGGGTGCCGGGGATAGGCTTGCGTTTTGAGGGATCGGCGTTCCATGAGCCGGCGCCTTGTCCAATGCGGAAGCGCTCGTACGGATCCTGATAGTTCAGAAAAGTCGGCTCCGACGGCCACACGTCCGACGAAGCGAAACCGGACCGGCCGCGCTCGACCGCGTCGGAGACATAGGTGTCCCAGCCCTTGCGCACGAACATATTGAGCCAGCCTTCGCGGCCGTCCGGAGTCGATTCATAGGTGACGCCGGTCAGGCCGCCGCCGTGCCACATCATGAGCGGATACTTGCCCTTGCGGTTCTGCGGCAGAAAGTACTGCACATACATCTGCTCGACCATGAACTGCCCGTTCGGATCGTAAGGCGTCAGCGGGCCGCCCGGCTGGCGCACGATCATGCGTTTCTCTTTGCCGGTGACTTCGGCAATGCGCCCGCCGATGTGGAACGAACCCATGTCGCGCAGCGATCGGTTCGGCGGCCCTGGCCTGCCCGGTAGTGTTGTCCATGAGCGCAACGCTAGCCGCGCCGAGCAGAAAGAAGAACAGAAGTTTACGCATCGTTTCGCCCCCAAGTTTTTTGCGCGCACTTTTTTCCGCGCGATGTCTTCCGCAACGCGTAGTCTGGCGTATTTGGCAATGCGCTGCGTTCACGGAAGCGTGCACGCGACCCGCAGTGGGGTGGCGGCAAACTTGGGCAGGCGCCCGCAGTAAAAGGCCTATCGGCGATCAGGCCGTCCGCGCCTCGTCGGCCAATTGCTTCAACACCGCCCGTAACGGCCCCGGGCCGGTGACCCGCTGCGGAAATAAGAGCCGCAGCGCGGTCTGTCCGTTCTGAAGTTCGATGCCTTCCGGGTCGATGCCGGCGCAGCGCCAGTCGCCATCGGGCGCGCCCAGCAGTTTGGTCGCATAAAGTCGGCAGGCTTCGGCGTGGTCGGCATTCATATGCGCGATGGCGTCGGCTTCCGCCTCAATGAGCGCCTCCGCGCCGGTGAGGTCGATCAAAACATCGGCCGGCTTGAGATCGACAATGCGGCCGAAACCGGCCACGAGATGCGCCTTTGAAATCTCGACGCGGTAAAAGCTGAAATCCTTGAAGCCGGCGAACATCTCGGCCTCGGGATGACGCCTGAGGTAAGCGCCCGCAGCCGAGGCTTCCGTCTTCGCGCAAGTCCCCATCAGCATCACGCGCGCGCCTTCGAGTGGATCGCCCGCCTTGCGCTCATCGAGCATCAGCGAGACGCGGGCATCGGCCGTCAGGTTTTTTGTGTGCACCGCAAGCGTCGACAACAGTAAAAGCGGCGCGCCATCAGGAGCTGTGGCTACATTAACCAACGAGCAATAAGGGTCGCCCGTCCCCGACATCAGCGTCGCCAGCGCGCCGGAGCGGCCCTCGCGCATGAGCTTCTTGGCCGCCTTTTGCGGATCGAAATCGGGATCGGGCTTCATGAGCGATGTTTAATCCTTAAAGTAGAGATCATAATGGCAACATCGATCGCATCCCCTTGCAATAAGCCCAGAATCACATAGTTGTTGCAAAGAGGCCACATTTCGAACCGCTTTTTTAGGGTTCAAAAGCGCCGGGATTTACGGCCAGAAGGGGCTTTCATGCCAACCATCGCGCTCGTCGACGATGACCGGAATATTTTAACCTCAGTCTCGATGGCTCTCGAATCCGAGGGCTACCGCATCATGACTTATACCGATGGCGCCTCCGCGCTCGACGGTTTCAAAACCTCGCCGCCCGATCTTGCCATTCTCGATATCAAGATGCCGCGCATGGACGGCATGGAGACGCTACGCCGCCTGCGCCAGAAGTCCGACATGCCGGTGATTTTCCTCACCAGCAAGGACGAGGAAATCGACGAAATGTTCGGCCTCAAGATGGGCGCCGACGATTTCATCCGCAAACCGTTTTCGCAGCGCCTGCTTGTTGAGCGCGTCAAGGCCGTGCTGCGGCGCGCTTCGCCGAAGGACCCGACGCTGGCGCCGAAAGAAACCGATGGCACCAAGGTGCTCGAGCGCGGGCAGTTGCGCATGGATCCCGAACGCCACACCTGCACCTGGAAGAACGAACAGGTCACGCTCACCGTCACCGAATTCCTGATCCTGCAAGCGCTCGCCACCCGTCCCGGCGTGGTCAAGAGCCGCAACGCGCTGATGGACGCGGCGTACGACGATCAGGTTTACGTCGACGACCGCACCATCGACAGCCACATCAAGCGCCTGCGCAAGAAGTTCAACGTGGTCGACGACGACTTCGAGATGATCGAGACGCTGTACGGCGTCGGTTACCGGTTTAAGGAATAACCACTCTGGTCATCCCCGCGAAGGCGGGGATCCAGTGCTTGGCCAAAAAACTGGATCCCTTCCTTCGCGGGGACGAACGGGTCAGAGACAGTGTCGTTCAACCCGGCTGGATCAAACGACGTGCTCGATCGAACCGCTGAAAATCAGGCGCGCGAGAATCAAACAAAGTCCGAGCCCGAGCGGCCTGCGGACGAAGCCACGCGCGACAAGCGCCCAAGCGCCATCCGCCGCATCGCGCATTCGGCTTGGAGTTTTTTCGTTGCGCAGAGTTTCTCCAGTCTCACGCGCCGTATCGTTTTTCTCAACCTGGCCGGCCTAGTCGCACTCCTCACTGGAGTTCTTTATCTTTCGCAATTCCGCGCCGGCCTGATCGACGCGCGCGTGCAAAGCTTGCTGGTGCAGAGCGAGATCATAGCCGGCGCCATTGCCGCTTCCGCCACGGTCGAAAGCGACGCCGTCACCATCGATCCCGATCGCCTGCTCGAATTGCAGGCCGGCGAAAGCTACGGACCGCCCGACGATTCGCTTTCCGGCATTGAATTCCCGATCAATCCCGAACGCGTCGCGCCCGTGCTGCGCCGCCTCGTTTCGCCGACCAAGACGCGCGCGCGCATCTACGACCGCGATGGCGTCCTGATCCTCGACAGCCGCAACCTCTACGGCCGCGGCGACGTCTTGCGTTTCGACCTGCCGGCGCCGGACGCCGAAAAGCCCGGCCTGATGGAGCGCGCCTTCATTGCCATGAGAAGGTGGCTCGGGCGCGGCGATCTGCCGCTTTACAAGGAGCTAGGCCCCGAAAACGGCAAGGGCTACGCGGAGGTCGCGCGCGCGCTCAATGGGCTGCACGCCAGCATGGTGCGCGTGAACGACCGCGGCGAGGTCATTGTCTCGGTGGCGGTGCCGGTGCAGCGTTTCCGCGCCGTGCGCGGCGTCTTGATGCTGTCGACGCAAGGCGCCGATATCGACGACATGGTGGAGGCCGAGCGTCTCGCCATCGTCAAGGTGTTTTTGATCGCCGCCGGCGTCATGATCGTTCTGTCGATGCTGCTCGCCGGCACCATCGCTGGCCCGGTACGCAAGCTCGCCGACGGCGCCGAGCGCGTGCGGCGGCGCATCCGCACCCGCGTCGAAATTCCCGACTTCACCCGCCGCAAGGACGAAATCGGACATCTGTCCGGCACCCTGCGCGACATGACCAACGCGCTTTATACCCGCATCGAGGCGATCGAGAGCTTCGCCGCCGACGTCGCGCATGAATTGCGCAACCCCCTCACCTCCTTGCGCTCGGCGGTCGAAACGCTGCCGATGGCCAAGACCGACGCCAATAGAAAGCGCCTGCTCGACGTGATCGAGCATGACGTCAAACGGCTCGACCGCCTGATCTCGGATATTTCCGACGCCAGCCGGCTCGACGCCGAATTGCAACGGCAGGAAGCCGCCCCCGTCGATCTCGCTAAATTGCTCGACGCGCTGGTGACGGCGGCCAACGAAATCCGCACCGATGACGTGACGGTGACGCTTGCCTTCGAAGGCGGCAAGCCGTCCGAATTCAAAGTGCCGGGTCACGACTCGCGCATCGGCCAGGTGGTGTCGAACCTGATCGACAATGCGCGCTCGTTCTCGCCGGCGGGCGGAAAGGTGCGTATCACGTGCCGCAAGCTCAAGAACGAGGTCGAGATCATGGTCGATGATGACGGCCCCGGCATTCGGCCCGATGCGCTCGATAAAATCTTCGAACGTTTTTACACCGACCGTCCGCATCAGGGCTTCGGGCAGAATTCGGGCCTCGGCCTTTCGATTTCGCAGCAGATCATCGAGGCGCATGGCGGCCGCATCTGGGTCGAGAACCGAACCGCGCCCGCGTCTGCCGGCGAGAGCGAACCGCGCGTGCTCGGCGCGCGCTTCATCGTGCGCCTGCCGGCGATGTGATAAACTGAGCGAACCGATATCCGTTCGTCCCCGCGAAAGCGGGGACCCAGTACTTTGGCCAAAGAATTGGATTCCCGCTTGCGCGGGAGTGAGCGGAGTTTGGATTGGGCGCCCATTTACAAATGCCTCATTCCCCCACCATCTACGCCTCCGCCGTCCTTATCGGCGCCAAGGCAGTCCTGATCCGCGGGCCGTCCGGCGCGGGCAAATCGTCGCTGGCCTGGGCGCTCATCAAGGCCGCCCGCCCAGGCGGCCTTCTCACTTTCGCGCGACTGGTCGCCGACGACCGCGCCCTGGTCGAGGCCAAAGCCGGCCGCCTGCTGGTCCGCCCGGCCGCCAAACTGGTCGGCCTGATTGAAATCCGCGGGCTCGGCATCCGCAGGACTACTTATGAAAAGGCCGCCGTGGTGGGCTTGGTGGTCGACCTGGCCGTCCCTGACGCCGCCCGCCTGCCCGCGCCTGAGGCGGAATCCACCGTGATTTCAGGCATTAGCCTGCCGCGGCTTGCGGTCGCACCCGGTGCCGACGCTCTTCCGCTCGTTTTGGCCGTACTTAAGACTGAGCCGGGGACGGGAACAGCGGCCAATTGACCCCGGGGGGATAACTGCGCTACGCCCCCGGCCTCCCGGTCCAGCCAGAAAAATTAACGATAATGGGCCTAACATCGAACCCGCCGAAATCGGACATTAGAGCCCTCCTTTGGCCCCTTCTTTCCGCAGTGCAGCAGAGCGCCTATATAGCGGTGAGACCCCTTGCAACGGGGCTTCGGATGGGCGTGAATGCGCCCCCATTCGTGCGGCGCAACAGAGCGCCCGCGAGGAGTGTGGGATGATCGGCCTCGTTTTAGTGACCCACGGGCGGCTCGCCGTCGAGTTTCGCTCCGCATTGGAGCACGTGGTGGGAGCTCAACGTCAGATCGAGGCAATCACCATTGGCCCCGAGGACGACGTCGAACAGTGCCGCAAAAACATCCTCGACGCCGTCAAGCGGGTCGATAGCGGCGAAGGCGTGGCAATCCTAACCGACATGTTCGGCGGCACGCCCTCAAATCTCGCCATTTCGGTGATGAGTCAGCCCAAGGTCGAGGTATTGGCCGGCATCAACCTGCCCATGCTGATCAAGCTCGCCAAAGTGCGCGAAACCTGTTCGCTGGAAGACTCAGTCGCCGCCGCGCAGGAAGCCGGCCGCAAGTACTGCACCATTGCCAGCCGGGTCCTCAACGGGAAATGACCGGCGCGGCCAGAGCGGACGGAAACGCTCCCGACCCGCACGGTGTGCCGGTCTCCCGTGAAGTCGAAATCGTCAATAAAAAGGGCCTGCACGCCCGCGCCTCCGCCAAATTCGTGCAGCACGCCGAAACCTTCGATGCCGCCATCATCGTCTCCCACCGCGGCGAAACCGTCGGCGGCACCTCGATCATGGGCCTGATGATGCTGGCCGCCGGCACCGGCTCGACCATCACGATCAAGGCCACCGGCAAGGACGCGCAGAAAGCGGTCGACGATCTCTACACGTTGGTCGCCAGCGGCTTCGGCGAAGAGGATTAGGCCATCTCCCGGTCACCGAAGCGACCGCCCGCCAACGCCGACTCAAGGCTTGCCTCAGCATTTCCACGCTATAGCCTGTAAGTTGCAGCTTGCGGGCGGGGGCGCTGGGGGCGCTAGTGCGGGAAAATTCTGTCGCTGACATTGCGAAGCATTTGCTGGCCCTCCTGCCGGCCGACGGCACGCCGGTACTCAATCGCGTGATGCGGGTGATGTTGGCGCGCGACATGAAGCGGCCAATCGATCAGGAAAAGCTTTTTGCGGCCCGCGATCTGCTGTTTGGGCAGAAGAAAATTGGCCGCCTGCGTGGCCAGGGCGGGCAGATATTTCTATTGCCATTGGCACCTGCGCCGAACGTCGCGGAAGCAGTCCGAGGCGCCAGGCAATGGCCTGAAATTAAATTGATGACGCCATTGCGCCGCTATCTTGAGAATGAATTCAAGAAAGTTCTGGATCTGCCGGCAAGTGCCACCTGTATTATCGAAGACACCTCTACACGCGGTTTGCGGCCGGGACGCTGGGCGCGCCCTGATTTCATTTTAGTGAGCGCCATGCGGTTTAAACATTTGCCGGGCGCACAGATCGACGTCCATAGCTTCGAATTGAAGACCGAAGAGGGGGCTACCGACCTCGCGGTTTATGAAGCGCTGGCGCAAACGCGCTTTACCCATTTCGGCCACCTCGTCTGGCATTTGCCAAAGAAGTCCAAAGCCGAAGGTCATCTCTCGCGAATTGAGGCGCAGTGCGACCAACACGGGATCGGATTGATCCGGATGCACGATCCTAACGATTTAGAGAGCTACGAAATATTGCTGGACCCCGTTCGTCAAAAAACGTCCCATCGCGACATCGATGACTTTCTTGAGGATCATCTCGATGACACCCAGCATCGCAAGATTGTAAAGGCGCTCAATGGAGCGGGCCGGTAATGGGTAAAGTCATTGCGGTTGCCAACATGAAAGGCGGGGTCGGCAAGACCGCGACGGTGGTTGGCTTGGCCGAAGCACTAGCGGCGGAGGGCGCTGAGGTCCTGGTCATCGATCTCGATCCGCAGGCCAACGCTTCGATCTGCTTTGCTGGCGACCATGAACTCAAGGAACTCATCGAGAACGGCCATACCATCGACGGCTTTCTAACCGACCTATTGTTTAAAAAGAAAAGGGACATCGAATTCGCCCAGTGTATTCGCGAACATATCAGCAATGTCTCGCATCTTGGCGACCAACTCCCGGTTTCGCTTCTCGCCTCAAGCTCCGAATTGAGAATTGTCGAACGGGAGTTGCTGTTCCGGCTGAACCGCTCAAAAACCGATCTGAACTGGTTCATCGAAAAGCTTCACGAGATCATCAAGGATCAATTGAGACGCACGCGCAAAAATTACGATTACGTCTTGATCGACTGCGCGCCGGGAATCTCGCTGCTGACCGAGGTGAGCATCCGGCTTGCCAATCTCGTGATCGTACCGACCATTCCCGATTTTCTATCGACCTACGGGCTGCAAACCTTTTGCAGTAATTTGTGGACCGGAGAGATCGCGCGCGAAAGCGTGCTGGACAAGCCAAAGAAGCCACATGTCCTGGTGACGCGCCGCCGCCCAATAAACGAACACGCCAATACGATCGAGCGGCTGCAAAACGAACGGCTGAAAAGCAGACCCAATTTTCACCTGTTCGAGACCGAAGTTCCGGAGCGCGCGGCTATCGCCACAGCGCTCGCCAAGTCGATGCCTGGCCCTCCTTCACGCAGAAATGGGGCAACGCGGCCGGGATTCTCGAAAGTCTAGCCACCGAAACCAAGGAGGCGCTGCATGGCGCTCGATCTTGATCCATTCGCGGTACTGCGCGCGATAGGCGGGCACTCCGCGCTATTTGCAAGTGTACGGACGGAGGCCAACAAGCTCGCCCGCGCGCTGATCGTAAAAAAGCTTAAGGCCAAAGATTCGGATCTGAAGACGGTTCGCGATCTGCGCCGGGCGCTCGGCGACGAGAATTTCGGTCTGGTCGTCGATGGGATGAAAGACAGTGAGGTTAAATCGTTGTCCGCCAAACTCGACAAGCATCATCCCGAACTCAAAACCGCCAATGCCGCCTGGCGCCGGCGCCATTTGCTCGCGCTGGCATCCGGCTCGGAGGAACCGAGAGCCAAGCCGGTCAAGACCAAAAAGATAGCCGGCACGAAGGGCACCGGGCCTGGTGGCAGGAAGCCTTTGAAAGAACCGCAGTTTCTGGCTGACGAATCGGCCGGCGCAGTCAGGAGGCGTTAAACTCCGTTACATAAAGAAATCCTTATATGTGCGTTGCGGCGGCGGCGGCGGCCTGTTATAGCCACGCCACACCCTGGAAATTCACGCCTGTTTGCATAGGATGATCATGAACGCCCCTGCCCAGCCGAAAGCCGCCGCCAAAGACGATTACATCGTCAAGGACATCTCGCTCGCCGACTTCGGCCGCAAGGAAATCTCGCTGGCCGAAACCGAAATGCCCGGCCTGATGCAGACCCGCGAGGAATACGGGCCGAAACAGCCGCTCAAAGGCGCGCGCATCGCCGGTTCGCTGCACATGACCATTCAGACCGCCGTTCTTATCGAGACTTTGGTCGCGCTCGGCGCCGACGTGCGCTGGGTCTCCTGCAATATTTATTCGACGCAGGATCACGCCGCCGCCGCCACCGCGGCCGCCGGCGTTCCAGTGTTCGCAGTCAAGGGCGAGAGCCTGAAGGACTATTGGGACTACACCGCCCGCATGTTCGACTGGCACGGTGGCGGCACTCCCAACATGATCCTCGACGACGGCGGCGACGCCACGATGTACGTCCACCTCGGCCTGCGCGCCGAGAACGGCGATACCGCTTTCCTCGACAAGCCCGGCTCCGAAGAAGAGGAAGTGTTCTTCGCGCTGCTCAAGAAGCAGTTGAAGGAAAAGCCGAAGGGCTATTTCGCCGAGATGGCCAAGAGCATCAAAGGCGTTTCGGAAGAAACCACCACCGGCGTGCATCGCCTCTACGAAATGCAGAAGGCCGGCAAGCTGCTATGGCCCGCCATCAACGTCAACGACTCGGTCACCAAGTCGAAGTTCGACAATCTCTATGGCTGCCGCGAGTCACTGGTCGATGGCATCCGCCGCGGCACCGACGTGATGATGTCGGGCAAGGTGGCGATGGTCGCCGGCTTCGGCGATGTCGGCAAGGGCTCGGCCGCTTCGCTGCGACAGGCCGGCTGCCGCGTCATGGTCTCCGAAGTCGATCCGATCTGCGCATTGCAGGCGGCGATGGAAGGCTATGAAGTTGTCACGATGGAAGACGCCGCGCCGCAGGCTGACATCTTCGTCACCGCCACCGGCAACAAGGACATCATCACCATCGATCACATGCGCAAGATGAAAGACCGCGCGATCGTGTGCAACATCGGTCACTTCGACAACGAGATCCAGATCGGCGCGTTGAAGAACCTGAAGTGGAACAACATCAAGCCGCAGGTCGACGAGATCACCTTCCCGGACAACCACCGCATCATCATGCTGTCGGAAGGGCGCCTCGTAAACCTCGGCAACGCCATGGGTCATCCGAGCTTTGTGATGTCGGCCTCCTTCACCAACCAGACGCTGGCGCAGATCGAACTCTGGGCAAACAACAAGGACGGCAAGTACAAGAAGGAAGTCTATGTGCTGCCGAAGGCGCTGGACGAAAAGGTCGCGCGCCTGCATCTCGCCAAGATCGGCGTGAAGCTGACGGAGTTGAGCAAGGAACAGGCCGACTATATCGGCGTAAAGCAGGTGGGTCCGTACAAGGCGGAGCATTACCGGTACTGATCGCTGCCGACTACCGCAACGATGATGGCCGGGCTGAAAGGTCCGGCCGTTTTATTCAACGTCATTCGGGGACGCCGCGAAGCGGCGGACCCGGAATCCAGATACCCATTCGAACTATTTCTGGATTCGGGTTAGCGCCTTCGGCGCGCCCCGGAATGACAACTACCGCCGCGGCGGCACGATGACGATGGTGTAACTCTGCGGCTTGCCGGGGAAGCGCCAGAAATTACGCACGATGCTGCTTTCGATCACGCGGGCCCCCGGAAGCTTCGCGGCCGCGTTCTTGCAAATCGGGTCCGACGCAAAACACACCAGCACCTGCCCGCTGTGCCGGAGCTCGGTCGCGTCCGGCGCCGGCATGTTCGGCAGCGCGCGCGGGCGGTCGACTGAATAAGCTGCGACATCGTAAGCGACCTCCTCGTCGCCGCCGACAAAACGCAAAACCTGCGGCGTGATCAGCCGCCATTGATAGTCGATCTGCTGCGCCAGCAGCGCCGCCTGCGCCGATGCGGGTGGCGGGCCCTTGCGCTGGACCATGATGGCGATCAACGGCGACGCAATCAGAATGAGCAGCGGCAGCGCAATGGCGAGCAACAGAACGCGCCGCGTATCGATCTCGCGCCACTTAACCTGTGGCGACGACAGCAACAGCACCGGCAATAACGTCCAGGCCGGCATCGACCACAACGACGTGATCTCGGTGCCGCTCGCGATCGCGCCAATCGCCGGCAATAAAAACGGCAGCCAGAACGAAGCCGCCGCCAGCCGGCGCTTCTCATCGGGCGGCCACATCATGTCCGCGAGCGCCGGCTGGCTTGGCCGCGCCGCTGCCAAAACCAAAATCACCGGCAGCGCGACATAGCCGAACGAACCGCCGAAATATCCAAGCGCGGCAATGATCGTGCCGCCGAGCGGCTTGTCGCCGTGAATGCCGATAGCATAGCTGAATGGCGCGAAGTCGTGCTGCCACAACCAAATGAGATGCGGGCTCAGCACCACAAGTCCAAACGCGGCGGTGATGTAAGGCGCCGGTGACCTGAAATAATCGCCGCGCCGCCTGTCGATCAGCGCCGCCACCAACAAGCCGATCAGCAAAAACACCGACCAGTATTTACCCATCATGCACAAGGCCGCGCCTATACCGGCCAGCGCCGAATAAAGCGCATCGCGCCGCCGATACGAGACCAGAAACCACCAGGTGGTCAGCGCCCATACCGGCATCAGCACGGTATTGACGTTGAACTTGAGCGCATGAAAATTAAAAAACGGAATCAGCATCAAGAGCGCCAAGCCAGCAATGCGCTTCTCCGCATCGAGATAATCCGCCGACAGCCGCCAGACGATCCACAGAGTCAGCGTCGGCATCAGCATCGCCAGCAGGTAATAGCTGAACTCACCGACCGGAAAGAGCGCGAACCATAAGGCGACGATGGCCGCGGCGAGCGGCGGATGCTTGAGGTAGCCCCACGACAGATCGCGCGACCAGGCAATCACCTCGGTCATGTCGTAATGCAGGCCCTGGCTCGACTTGGCGATGAAGCCATACAGCGCCCACAGCACGGCATAGACGGCGAGCGTCAGCACCACCGCCCGCTCGCGGCGGTCGCCCGTTAACGCGCGTCGCAGGCCGACCGCCCACCGCATGGGATTCAAGATACGCATGCCACGCCTATGGCACGCCGGAACAGGGTTCGTCCACGCGCATGCTTTCACCTCTCCTATGGAGAGAGGTCGACGCGCCTTCAGCGCGTTTACGCGCGTCTTCGACGCGCTATGGCGCGTCGGGTGAGGGGTTACAGACCCGAGAGAGTTAGACCCCTCACCCCAACCCTCTCCCCCACTGGGGAGAGGGAGCAGACCTCGGTCGCGGCGAAAATCGCGGGCTACCAACGTCGAACGCTTGTACCCCCGCATTGCGGGTGTTATCTGCCGCGCCATGACGTCCGCGCCCATCCAGAACATCCGCAATTTCTCCATTGTCGCCCACATCGACCACGGGAAATCGACCCTCGCCGACCGGCTGATCCAGCTCACCGGCGGGCTCGATGCCCGTGAAATGGCCGGGCGCGAGCAGGTCCTCGATTCGATGGACATCGAGAAGGAGCGCGGCATTACCATCAAGGCGCAGACCGTGCGCCTGAACTACCGCGCCAAGGACGGCCAGGACTACGTCCTCAATCTGATCGACACCCCCGGCCACGTCGACTTCGCCTACGAGGTCAACCGCTCGCTCGCCGCCTGCGAAGGCTCGCTTCTCGTCGTCGACGCCTCGCAGGGCGTCGAGGCGCAGACGCTGGCGAATGTCTACCACGCGCTCGACGCCGGCCACGAGATCGTGCCGGTCTTGAACAAAGTCGACCTGCCCGCTGCCGAACCGGAGGCGATCAAGAAACAGATCGAGGACGTCATCGGCCTCGATGCCTCCGACGCCATCATGATCTCGGCCAAGACCGGCCTCGGCGTTCCCGACGTGCTGGAAGCCATCGTCACCCGGCTGCCGCCTCCGAAAGGCGACCGCGACGCGCCGCTGAAAGCTTTGCTGGTCGACAGTTGGTACGATTCTTATCTGGGCGTCGTCGTCTTGGTGCGCATCGTCGATGGCGTTCTGAAGAAGGAACAGCGCATCCGCATGATCGGCATCGATGCCGCTTATGAAGTGGATCGCGTCGGCGTGTTCCTGCCCAAGCTGACCATCGTCGACGAACTCGGCCCCGGCGAGATCGGCATGTTGACCGCCTCGATCAAGGAAGTCGCCGACACGCGCGTCGGCGACACCATCACCGACGAGCGCAACCCGGTCGATGCGCCGCTGCCCGGCTTCAAGCCTGCGATACCGGTCGTATTCTGCGGATTGTTTCCGGTCGATGCCGCCGACTTCGAGGATTTGCGCGCCGCCATGGGCAAGCTGCGCTTGAACGACGCGAGCTTCACCTTCGAGATGGAAACCTCGGCCGCGCTCGGCTTCGGCTTCCGCTGCGGCTTCCTCGGCCTGTTGCATCTCGAAATCATCCAGGAGCGGCTGGAGCGCGAATTCAATCTCGATTTGATCGCGACCGCGCCCTCGGTCATCTACAAGATGAATCTGCGTGACGGCACGCAGATCGAATTGCACAATCCGGTCGACATGCCGGACGTGATGAAGATTCTGACCATCGAGGAGCCTTGGATCGAGGCGACCATTCTCACGCCCGACGAATATCTCGGCTCCGTGCTCAAGCTCTGTCAGGACCGGCGCGGCACGCAGAAGGAGCTGACCTATGTCGGCTCGCGCGCGATGGTGAAATACGACCTGCCGCTCAACGAAGTGGTGTTCGATTTTTACGACCGTCTGAAGTCGGTGTCGAAAGGCTACGCCTCGTTCGACTATCACCTGACCGACTACAAGGAAGCCGACCTCGTGAAGATGTCGATCCTGGTCAACGACGAGCCGGTCGACGCGCTGTCGATGCTGGTCCACCGCACACGCGCCGAAACGCGCGGCCGCGGCATGGTCGAGAAGCTGAAGGAGTTGATCCCGCCGCACATGTTCCAGGTGCCGATCCAGGCCGCCATCGGCGGCAAGATCATCGCGCGCGAAACCGTGCGCGCGCTGCGCAAGGACGTGACGGCGAAATGCTACGGCGGCGACGCCACCCGCAAACGCAAGCTCTTGGACAAGCAGAAAAAGGGCAAAAAGAAAATGCGGCAGTTCGGCAAGGTCGACATCCCGCAGGAAGCGTTCATCGCCGCGTTGAAGGTGGATGTGTGAGGCGGCAGATCAATAACGTCGGAGCGTCGGTATAGACCGCGGCAAGTTGATCGCGACAACTAAGAATTCCCGGTTCTCGGCCCCGTGGGGTGAATTAGCGCGGCGTAATCCGCTAGTTCGCCGGAATATGCGGCGGGTTATGCCTTCAGCTAACAGGTATGGCCCTTTTGCTAGTCGGACTCTAACATGCCGGGGTGAAATTTTCGATTGTAAGCCCTATTCGCAATTTTCATTTTATCGCCGATTTCGCAAATCTCTTTTTGAACTGTTGGCATCAATGCATCGTACCTTGCTCTCTTTGGCCCGCTATCGGTCATCATTTTCAAGAAGTCTTCATTTGGCATTGAATGGATGTTTGATGATGTTAGGTTTTTATCAATAGGTAAGGGATGAAGGGGCTCGCCAATATTCGGTTGGAATCTGGCGAGAGACATAGCTGTTGCCAACAAAATTTCTCTTCTTTCCGTAGTTTGGTGTACAAGCATTGCTAAACAGAAAGCGTCGATAATGCGATTTTTTGGATGAGACAAAATTGTTTCGTCACTGATACAAAATGCAGAATCAGGATTGTTTTCAAGGAATTCCTCAAAGTCGGCTACAATATTGAGCGCGATTTCAATTAAATTCGGCTCAGGCTTTTCGTTCGAGATATCTTTTGTCATGACTTCCCGCGTACAATGGCTCTGTCGCAAGCCTGTTTTATGTCAGCGCGCAATGAATCGCCTTCTAGCCATGCGCGGGCTTCAGGATATTCTGCCGAGAGTGCCGATTCAATTGTGAGATAGTCTTTGTGGCGCCCACTTTCGACTAGTTCATCAACTCTTTTCATGAATCTGGTTCGGCGCTGTTCTTCGGTTGGCATTCCATACCTTTTGAAACATTAATTCCAAACGGATGGTAGGCGCGGCAAACGGCACACGCTAGCCCGTAGGGCGGATTAGCGAAGCGTAATCCGCCAATTTAACCGGCCATCCGGCGGGTTACGCCTTCGTCCCCGCTTCGCGGGACAAGGCTAACCCGCCCTACGAATGCGCTCTATCGCCTGCTGACAACAGTCCTACTAGATGTTATTCCTATTCTGTCTTGCTCCCCAGGCCCCGTCTCGAGCGGCGGCCAAAGGAAGTAAAGGCCGGGCGCGCCGACAATGCGCGCCGTCGCGGTCAAGCCTGCGCGTATCTAAAAAGGCACGGAAAGCTTCTGTTAACCATAAAAGTCGTTGTGGCCGCTGGAATTTTCGTTGCCGCGTCTCTCAACCGGCCCTCTCCGGCTTAACCCATCGCGCTCATTTAACCTGACAGGCGGCGGCGGAGCGGCTAGATTCCACGTCATGGTAACGCGTGCGATTTATGCCTTTGGGTTAATGACCATGCTGGTCTCCGGCGCTTTTGCCGCGGACGAGCAGAATGGCATTTTTGGGCCGGCCGCCGCCAAGCCGCCGACAAGGCTCGCGCAAGCACTCGCCACCAATGCGCCCTTGCCGCCGGAAAAGCCGACGGCCGCCGATAAAAAATTGGCCGGCATTCCCGCCAAGATATTGTTCTCGGCCGAAAAGCTACCGAGCCTGGGCAAGGCGATGGCGCTCGGTTATTACACCCACGGCTGTCTCTCCGGCGGCGTGCCGCTGCCGGTCACCGGCCCGACTTGGCAGGTAATGCGCGTCTCGCGCAACCGCATGTGGGGCCATCCGAGTCTCGTAAAATTCCTGGAAAAATTCGCCCCGCTCGCCGCCAAGGCCACCGGCTGGCACGGCATTCTGGTCGGCGACATGGCGCAGCCGCGCGGCGGCCCGCTGCCTTTCGGCCATATGAGCCATCAAGTCGGCCTCGACGTCGACATCTGGTTTATGCCGATGCCGGACCACGTGCTGAACAAGGACGAACGCGAAAAGACGTCCGCGATCAATCTGGTCGCCGACGACTGGAAGCACATCAATCCCAAGACCTGGACGCCGCAGCACGTCGATTTCATCCGCATCGCTGCTCAGCAGCCGGAGGTCGAACGCGTGCTGGTCAATGCCGCGATCAAAAAGCACATATGCGAAATGCAGGGCGACAAGCATCCCGCCTGGATGGACAAATTGCGGCCCTGGTACGGCCACAACGACCACATCCACGTCCGGCTCGAATGCCCGCCCGGCTCGCCCAATTGCAAAAAACAGCCGGCGGTGCCCGGCGACGCCGCCTGCGGCAAGGCGCTCGACTATTGGTTCTCCGACAAGGTACTGCACCCGAAGCCGCAGGTCGCCGAAAAGCCGGCGAAGCCGCGCAAGCCGCCAAAGCCAATGACGCTGGCCGACCTGCCGCCCGCCTGTAAGACCGTGCTGGCCGAGCCCGCGCGCGAACCAAGCAACTAGCCTCGGGCGTCAAAATGTGCGATCCGGCGGGCTGAAAATTTAGTTCACAGCCAGCCGGAAATCCGCTTATGCAACTCTGCCGTTTCAACGATAACCGCCTCGGGCTGGTCGAAGGCGACCGCGTCAAGGACGTCACCGCGGCCCTCGATGTGCTGCCCTCCGTCCGCTATCCGCTACCCCCCCCTACGATCCGATGATCGCACGTCTGACCGACGTGCGCGCCGCGGCCGAAAAATTGAGCAAGGATGCAAAGATCTTCGCGCTTGCCGATTGCAAATTGCTTTCGCCCGTCGCCAATCCCGGCAAGATCGTCGCCGCGCCGGTGAACTATAAGAAGCATCTGGAAGAGGCGCAGGCCGATCCCGAACTGCATCACCAGAACAAGATCGCCGAGATCCAGCGCGTCGGCCTGTTTCTCAAGGCGACCAGTTCGCTCGCGGGCGCCGGCGAAGGCATTGAGGTGCGCCATGCCGACCGGCGCACCGACCACGAGATCGAGCTGGTCGCGGTCATCGGCAGCCAATGCAACAAGGTCAAGCGCGAAGATGCGATGAAACACATCGCCGGTTATTGCATCGGCCTCGACATCACCGTGCGCGGGCCGGAAGAGCGCTCTTTGCGCAAGTCCATCGATAGCTATTCGGTGATGGGCCCCTATATGGTCACGGCCGACTCCGTACGCGATCCATCCAATCTTGATTTCGAACTGACGTTGAACGGCGAGACCCGGCAGAAAGCCAATACGCGCGATCTCATCATCGGCATCGCCGACCTGACCGTGTTTGCGTCGGCTTATTACACGCTGATGCCGGGCGACCTGTTGATGACCGGCACCCCCGACGGTGTCGGCCCAATCACGCCGGGCGACGTCATCGACGCGCGCATTGATCAGTTGGGTTCGATGCAGGTGAAGGTTAGATAGCCCGCGTTAGCGCCACATATTCCGTTCGTTCCCGCGCAAGCGGGAATCCAGTTCTTACTTTCTATATAGAAGAGTCTGGGTCCCCGCTTTCGCGGGGATGAACGGAGTCTAATCGTTACGCCACCGGCAGCACATTCGTGTACTTCACCTGCTCCAAAGCAAAACTCGACTCAATCGACGCAATACCTTCGAGCCGCGTCAGCTTGGTCTTCAAGAACCGCTCATAGGCGGCCAAGTCCGGCACCACCACGCGCAGCCAGTAATCGCGCGGGCCGGTCATCAGATAGCATTCCAAAACTTCCGGCCAGCGCGCGATCGTCTTGGCGAATTTGTCGAGTAGGTCTTCCTTCTGCTTCTCCAGCTTCACGGAAACGAACACGCTCACCGGCAGTCCGACCGCGCGCTGATCGAGCACCGCGACGTAGCGCGTGATCACCCCCGCCTTTTCCAGAATGCGCACGCGCCGCAGACAGGGCGATGGCGACAGTCCCACCTTGGCGGCGAGATTGGCCAGACTCATACGGCCGTCATCTTGTAGATTTCGCAAGATTTTGAGGTCGACTGCGTCGAGGACGGCGTTTGGCATAAACAACCTGATTTTTTCGATTTATTGCTTGAATCAACCAACCGGTTCGCATTTTGTAACGCTATTTGGCAAGCATCGCCAGAGGGCAAGCCTCATATTTAGACTATGGAAAATCCGCTCGACATTTCGCCCGACAAGCTCGCCGCGCTCGCAGCGCTTGAGCGCAAAGTTCTGTGGCTGGCGAGTTGGACCATCCACAATGCCAACCACCTGCGTGAAAACGCGGACGGGTTGAAGGTCGGCGGCCACCAGGCATCGAGTGCGTCGCTCGCCACCATCATGACGGCGCTTTATTTCGACGTGCTACGGCCGCAGGACCGCGTCGCAGTCAAACCGCATGCTTCGCCGATCTTCCACGCCATTCAATATCTGCTCGGCAAGCAGACGCGCGATAAACTCGAAGCCTTTCGCGGCTACAAGGGCGCGCAAAGCTATCCCTCGCGCACCAAGGACTCAGACGACGTCGACTTCTCCACCGGCTCGGTCGGCCTCGGCGTAGCGCAGACTTTGTTTTCATCACTGGTGCAGGATTACGTGCACGCACATGGCTGGGCGAAAGATCGCGCCGAAGGCCGCATGGTCGCGCTGGTCGGAGACGCCGAACTCGACGAAGGCAATATCTTCGAAGCGCTGCTCGACGGCTGGAAGCAGGGCCTGCGCAATTGCTGGTGGATCATCGATTATAACCGGCAGAGCCTCGACGCCGTCGTGCGCGAAGGCCTGTGGGAGTGCTACGAGCAACTGTTCAAGAATTTCGGATGGGACGTCGTCATCGTCAAATACGGTTCGCTGCAACAGGCGGCGTTCAAGGAGCCGGGTGGCGACAAATTGCGCGCCTGGATCGACAGCTGTCCGAACCAGCTTTATTCCGCGCTGGTGTTCGCCGGGGGTGCTGCCTGGCGTAAGCGGCTCAACGACGAGATCGGCGATCAGGGGGATGTGTCTAACCTGATCGCCAAACGCAGCGACGACGAACTGGCGGCGCTCATGAACAATCTCGGCGGCCACGATCTGCCCGCCGTGCTGGCGGCGCTGAAAAATGCGCATCCGGAAAAGCCGACCTGCTTCATCTGCTACACGGTGAAAGGCTTCGGCCTGCCGATGGCCGGGCACAAGGACAATCATGCCGGCATGATGACGCCGGCGCAGATGGAGGGCTTTCAAAAAGCGATGGGCATGCGGCCCGGGCACGAGTGGGACAAGTTCGAAGGACTCGATAACGCGGATGCGTTGCAGGCTTTCCTCGACAAAGTGCCTTTCGCGGCCGGCGGCGAACGCCGTCTGAACGCGCCGATGATCGAGATACCGGAAACCTTGCCGGTCACCATTCAGCCGACGATGGCGACGCAGACCGGCTTTGGCGCCATCTTGAATGAAGTCGGCCGCGGCGACAGCGAATTCGCGCAGCGCATCGTCACCACCTCGCCGGACGTCACCGTCTCGACCAATCTCGGGCCCTGGGTGAACCGGCGTGGATTGTTCGCGCGCGAAAAAATGGCCGACACATTCAAGAGCGAGCACATCCCATCGACCTTCAACTGGGAGTTCTCGCCCAAGGGCCAGCACATCGAACTCGGCATCGCCGAGATGAACTTGTTTATTCTGTTATCGGCGCTCGGCCTGTCGCACTCGATCAACGGCGAACGCCTGCTGCCGATCGGCACGCTGTACGACCCGTTCATCGCGCGCGGCCTCGATGCGCTCAACTACGCCTGCTACCAGGATGCCCGCTTCATGGTGGTGGCGACGCCGTCCGGCATTACGCTTGCCGGCGAAGGCGGCGCGCATCAGTCGATCGCCGAGCCGCTGATCGGCATGGCGCAGGATGGGCTGGCCTCGTTCGAGCCGGCTTTCGTCGACGAACTCGCCGCCATCATGCATTGGTCTTTTAGCTATATGCAGAAGAGTGGCGGCGAAGTATCGGAACGCAACTGGCTGCGCGACGAGACCGGAGGCTCAGTCTATTTGCGGCTGTCGACGCGGCCGATCGAGCAGATCCAGCGCGAGATAACGCCGGAATTGCACGCCGACATCGTGGATGGCGCCTATTGGCTGCGCAAGCCGGGGCCGAATGCCCAGGTGATCGTCGCCTACGCCGGTGCGATTGCCCCGGAAGCGATTGCCGCCGTCGGGCTGATGGCAGAGGATCGCCGCGATGTCGGTTTGCTGGCGGTGACTTCGTCCGACCGTTTGAATGCCGGCTGGAGCGCGGCGCAGCACGCGCGCGAACGCGGGCTGGTGCATGCGCGCTCGCATATCGAGCGTCTGTTGGCCGACGTGCCGCCACATTGCGGCATCGTCAGCGTGGTCGATGGCCATCCGGCAACGCTCGCCTGGCTCGGCGCGGTTTTGGGCCATCGCACGCGCGCGCTCGGCGTCGAGCATTTCGGGCAGACCGGCTCGCTCGCCGATTTGTATCGGCACTATGGAATCGACAGCAATGCGATTATCGCCGCCGCGCAGGCAATCGCGCCGGGCCGGCCGATCCGGCACTTGAAGGCGCTGCCTTAGCAGAGACCGTCATCGTCCGCGAAGGCGGGGTATGACGTCAGTGGCCATCCTCCGCGATCATGGCCGCGCCCTTTTCAGCGATCATCATGGTCGGCGAATTGGTGTTGCCGGACGTGATCGATGGCATGACCGAAGCGTCGATTACGCGCAGGCCCGCAACGCCGATCACCCGTAATCGCGCATCGACCACGGCGCGCGCGTCATCCTCGCGGCCCATGCGGGCGGTGCCGACCGGGTGAAAGATCGTCGTGCCGATATCGCCGGCGGCTTTTTCCAGCGCCGCCTCGTCATTGCTCGAAACTTCAGCGCCCGGCAGGAACTCCTCCGGCGCGTATTTCTTGAGCGCCGGCTGCGCGACGATGGCGCGCGTGACGCGGATCGAATCGGCGGCGACGCGGCGATCCTCTGGCGTCGATAGATAGTTCGGCGCGATCGCCGGCGGCTGCGCCGGATCGGCGGATTTCAGCGTCAGCGTCCCGCGCGAGGTCGGGCGAATGTTGGCGACGCTCGCCGTAAACGCGGGAAACGGATGCAGCGGCTCGCCGAATTTGCCGAGCGACAAGGGCTGCACGTGATATTGGATATTGGCGCGGTCTTGCGTCGTGTCGGATTTGGTGAAGGCGCCGAGTTGCGACGGCGCCATGGTCATAGGTCCGCGCCGGCGCAACATATAGTCGAGCCCCATGGCGAGCTTGCCGAACATCGAGGCGTTCATCGCGTTCAACGTCTTGACCCCCGACACCTTGTAGATCGTGCGCAGTTGCAGATGATCGTGCAGGTTCTGTCCGACTCCCGGCTTGTCGAGTAGCGTTGCGATGCCGTGTTGCGCCAGATGCGCGGCGGGACCTATGCCCGACAGCATCAGCAAATGCGGGGAGCCGATCGAACCCGCCGACAAGACAACTTCGCCGCGGCAACGCGCGCTGCGCAATTCGCCATTCTGCCGCCAGCGCACGCCGCTCGCGCGCAAAGGACGTGATTTTTCCGTAAAATCGATGCCTTCGACAAGGCATCCCGACTCAAGCTGAAGATTCTTCCGGTGCAAAATCGGTTTGAGAAACCCGCGCGCCGACGACCAGCGTCGCCCGAATTTCTGATTGACGTGGAAATAACCAATGCCTTCGTTATCGCCGGTGTTAAAATCGTTCACCGCCGGAATGCCATACTGGACCGCGGCCTCGCGAAACGCTTCGAGGATTTCCCATGACAATCTTTGTTGCTCCACGCGCCATTCGCCGCCGGCGGCGTGCTCGCTCGCGCTGCCCATGAAATGATCGACGTGCTTGCGGAAGAACGGCCGCACGTCGTCCCAGGACCAGCCCGGCAGCCCGAGCTGCCGCCACTGGTCGTAATCGGTCGCCTGCCCAAGCATGTAGATCATGCCGTTGATCGCCGACGAGCCGCCGATCACCTTGCCGCGCGGGTAATTCAGGCTGCGGCCGTTCAGCCCCGGCTCCGGCTCGGTCGTAAACATCCAGTCGGCGCGCGGATTGCCGATGGCGTAGAGATAACCGACCGGAATGTGAAACCAGATCCAGTTGTCGCGCCCACCGGCTTCTAAAAGCAGCACGCGCTTGCGCGGATCGGCCGACAACCGGTTCGCCAGAACACAACCGGCCGAGCCGGCGCCCACGATGATATAGTCGAACTCGCCGTCTACCGGCGTGGCATTCGCCATTCGCAACCCCTGAACATTCCCTCGCAGCGGACTTTACCTGGGATAGCGAGACTTGCTAGGCTGCTTTAGCGACCTGCGGCCCACTGTGCGTGCGCCGCGACTGGCCGGAACGGCGGTTCCGGCGACGGATCGTACCCATCAACGATTTGACGCCAATCGGCGCCGCTATGGCGCCCGAGGAGAACCGCCATGCTGAAAAAACTAATCGCCGCCGTTGCCCTGTTCGCGCTCGCACAACCGGCTACCGCGCAAAACAAGCCGCAAGAATCCCTCACCATCTTTGCCGCAGCCTCGATGCGCAATGCGCTGGACGACGTGAATGCCGCCTTCACCAAAGCGACCGGCGTGAAAGTGACCGCGAGCTACGCCGCGAGCTCGGCGCTCGCCAAACAGATCGAGCAAGGAGCGCCAGCCGACGTGTTCATTTCTGCCGACCTGAAATGGATGAAGTATCTCGACGACAAAAAGCTGGTTGCTCCCGGCACACAGGTCAATCTGCTCGGCAACAGCCTGGTTCTGATCGCACCGACCTCTTCCAAGCTTGACCACGTCGACATTGCCAAGGGCTTCGACATCGCCAAGCTCGCCGGTGACGGCCGCATCGCGGTGGCGGACACCAAGGCGGTGCCGGCCGGCCTCTACGCCAAGGCGGCGCTTGAACATCTCGGCGCCTGGAAAGCGGCGGAACCCAAGCTGGCGCAGGCCGAAAACGTGCGCGCGACACTCGCCTACGTCGCGCGCGGCGAAACGCCGCTCGGCATCGTCTATTCGACCGACGCCAAGGTCGAGCCGAAGGTGAAAATCGTCGGCACTTTCCCCGTGGATTCGCATCCGGCCATCACCTATCCGGTGGCGGCAATCGCGGCGAGCAAGAACGGCCAGTTGAAGGCCTATCTTGCCTTCCTGCAAACCCAGGCCGCGAAGGCAATCTTCGACAAATACGGCTTCAGCTTCCTGGTGCCGGCGAAAGCGTCCTGAATGGTGCTGAACCTGACGTCCGAAGACTGGACGGCAATCATACTGTCCTTGCGCATCGCCAGCGTGGCGACGGCGGTGACGCTGCCTTTCGGCATCGCCGTCGCGCTGCTGCTGGCGCGCAAGGATTTCTGGGGCAAGGCGCTCGTCGATGCGGTCATATACCTGCCGCTGGTATTGCCGCCGGTCGTGACCGGCTATCTCCTGCTCATCACGCTTGGCCGGCGCGCGCCGGTCGGCGCGTTCCTGGCCGATCATTTCGGCATCGTGTTTTCGTTCCGCTGGACCGGCGCGGTGATTTCCTGCGGCGTGATGGCCTTTCCCCTGATGGTTCGCGCCATCCGGCTATCGATCGAAGCCATCGATCGGCGGCTGGAAGATGCCGCCTCGACGCTGGGCGCCAACCGGTTCTGGGCGTTTGCCACGATCACCTTGCCGCTTGCGCTACCCGGTATCGTTGCCGGCGCCATGCTTGCATTCGCGCGTGCGCTCGGCGAGTTCGGCGCCACCATCACGTTCGTATCCAATATCCCCGGTGAAACCCAGACGATTTCGGCGGCGATTTATACCTTGACGCAGGTCCCCGGTGGCGATGCGGCCGCGCTCGATCTCGTTATCGTGGCTGTGCTGATTTCAGTCGCGGCACTGATGGCGTCGGAGTGGCTGGCCCGGCGCGCGATCGCGCGCATGCACGGGATCTGACACCATGCTGACGGTGGACATCGAAAAGAGACTCGGCGACTTCGCGCTGGCCGCGTCCTTCAACAGCGAAGGCGTCACGGCGCTCTACGGCCCGTCCGGCTCCGGCAAGACCAGCATCGTCAACATGATCGCCGGGCTGATGAAGCCGGATCGCGGCCGCATCGCGCTTGACGATCTGGTGCTGCTAGACAGGTCCGCGCGTATCAATGTGCCGGCCGCAAAGCGCCGCATCGGCTATGTATTCCAGGAGGGCCGGCTGTTTCCGCATATGTCGGTCAAGCGCAATCTCGATTACGGCCGCTGGATGGGCGAACACGCGGCCGATCCGGCCGCCTTCGCGCATGTAATCGACCTGCTCGACATCGGCCATCTGCTCGATCGCCGTCCCGGCAAATTGTCGGGCGGCGAGCGCCAGCGCGTCGCCGTTGGCCGCGCGCTGTTAATGAAACCGCGTTTATTGTTGCTCGACGAGCCGCTCGCCTCGCTCGATACAGGGCGCAAAAATGAGATATTCCCTTATCTCGAGCGCCTGCGCGACGAAGCCAAAGTGCCGATGATTTATGTCAGCCACGACGCGGCGGAAGTGAAACGCATCGCTTCGCGCGTGGTACGCGTTGAGGGCGGCAAGGTGACGGCGACCGGTGGCATGGAGTTGTTGTCTCAGGCTGTCATGCCCCGCGCAGGCGGGGCATCCAGCCCTTAAGGTACACATTTAGAAAGTGCTGGATCATCCGCCTTCGCGGATGATGACAGTGCTAGCATGCCGCCATGTTCCCACCTTCCCGAATCGTCTGCCTGACCGAAGAAACCGTCGAGACGCTGTATCTCCTCGGCGAGGACGCCCGCATTGTTGGCGTCTCCGGCTATGCCGTGCGGCCGAAACAGGTGCGCAAGGAAAAACCGCGCGTCTCGGCTTTTATTTCGGCCGACGTACCGAAGATATTGGCGCTCGAACCTGACCTGGTTCTGACCTTTTCCGATTTGCAAGCTGACATCGTCGCCGAACTCATCCGCGCCAATGTCGCCGTGCATGCCTTCAACCAGCGCGACGTCGCCGGCATTCTCGACATGATCCGCGCGCTCGGCGCGCTGGTCGGCGTTCCGGAGAAAGCCGACGCGCTTGCCCATTCGCTCGCAGCCCGCCTCGATGCCGTACGAACGCAGGCACTCAGCCTGCCGCGCCACCCACGCGTCTATTTCGAGGAATGGGACGAGCCGATGATTTCCGGGCTGGGCTGGGTATCGGAACTTGTCGAGGCTGCCGGCGGCATCGAGGTGTTCCCGCACCTCGCTGGGCGCAAAAATGCCAAGGACCGCATTGTTCCGCCCGAAGCCGTCATCGCGGCCCGCCCCGACATTGTTATCGGCTCCTGGTGCGGCAAGAAATTCGTGCCCGCCAAGGTCGCCGCCCGGCCCGGATTCGGGCAAATCCCGGCGGTCGCCAATGGCTTCCTGCGCGAGGTCAAATCGACGCTGATCCTGCAACCGGGCCCGGCGGCCCTGACCGACGGGCTGGACGCGCTTTCGGCCATCGTCGCCGAATGGGTGGAAAACGCACCGCCCGCCGTGGTAGGGTGATTTTCGCCGCGAACACGAGGAATTTGCAACGATGCCAGCCACCCCGTCGAAATCCGCTCAGCCGTCCAATGCCCTTTGGGGAGATCTGGCGCTGATGGCCTTCCTGATCGGGCTCGGCGTGGTGACGCGGCTGCTACCGCATGCGCTTGGCTTCCTCCCCGTCGCCGCCAGTGCGCTGTTCGCCGGGCGGATGCTGCGGATTCCGGCGCTTGCCATCGTCGTGCCGGTGGCCGCGATGGCGCTTTCCGGCCTCGTTCTTGGCTTTGAAGACTGGCGGGTACTGGTGGTGGTCTACGCCGCGTTGGCGCTTCCGGCCGTCGCCGGCATTCTGTCGCGGCGCTGGTCCGGCATTATCCCGACTGCGGGCGTGATGGTCGCCTGCTCGCTCGTCTTCTTCGCCGCCTCGAATTTCGCGGTCTGGGCCTTCAGCGGCATGTACAGCCTCGACATGGCCGGCCTGACGCAAGGCTACATCGCGGCGTTGCCGTTCCTGCAAAACACGATCGCCGGCGATCTGTTCTGGTCGGCGGTACTGTTTGGCGGCGCTTTTGGGATTCGTTGGGCAATCCAAAACGGTACGATGCTCGCCGGCCGTGCCCAACATTAACCGAATTTAGCCAATCTTTTTCTGCACGCGCTTCCACAGCGCCTTGGCGCGGCCGATGAAAGTCGTCGTCGCTTCCGGTTCGGCCAGACGCAGGCCGACAGTCGCGACCTTGCCGCCCTCGACCTTGTGCGCCAGGAGCGCGATTGGTCCGAGCGCGACCACGTCGCCGGCCTTGGCGGCGCGGCCGAGCTGTTCGGCGAAATAATCGGCGAGGCTCACTTCGGTATGATCGGCCGCCACTTGTAACCCGTAAATATCGGCCAGCGCCCCAAGCGGCGCCGTGCCGGGCACGAAGAAGTCGCCGAGCAGTTCCGGATCTGGCACGCGCGGCGGCGGCATTTTCATGAAGAAGCGGTCGAGCGCCTGCGCTTTTTCCGGCGGCGCGAGCAAGTAAACGTAGTCGCCCTCGCGCACGGGATCGGCTTCCGCCGGTGTGAGAATTTCCTCTTTACGAATGACCAAAGTCGGCCGCGCCCAGTTCGGGATCAGCCCGCGCTTGAGGAACGGGCTGTTGGCCGGCACCGGATAACCGATCATTTCGCGCGACATCTGACCGGGCAGATCGAGTTCGACGCGGGTCGGCAGCGGATCGGCGCGCGCAAAGGACATGCCGAGCTTGCGGGCGGACAGCGCCACCGTCCAGCCCTGGATCAGCAGCGACGACAGCACGACCACGAAGGCGACGTCGAAATAGAGATAGGCGCCGGGCAAGCCGACCATCAGGGGGATCGAGGCTAGGAAGATGGCGACCGCGCCGCGTAAACCTACCCAGGAGATGAACACCTTCTCGCGCCATTGGTATTTGAACGGCGCCAGGCACAGGAAGACCGCCGCCGGCCGCGCGATCAGGATCAGCACCAGCGCCAGCACGATTGCGCCAAGGAGATGATCGAACAGCCGGTCGGGCGATACCAGCAGGCCGAGCAGCACGAACATCACGATCTGCGCCAGCCAGGTGATGGCGTCGAGGAACACAATGACGGTGTTATGCGCGCGCGTCTGCCGGTTGCCGACGACGAGACCGGCGAGATAGACCGCGAGAAAGCCGGATGAATGCAGCGCATTGGCGAAGGCAAAGACGATCAATGCGCTCACCGCCACGAAGGGCGCATGCAGCCCTTGCGCCAACGATACACGGTTGAGCACAAGCGCGATGACGCGGCCGCCGCCATAGCCGAGGACACAGCCAAGAGCGATATCGCGCACCAGCGTGACCGCCGCGTGCGACCAGTTCTGGCCGCCGACCGCCAGGATTTCGACCAGCAATAGCGCTAGGAAAACCGCGAAGGGATCGTTGGTGCCGGATTCCACTTCGAGCGTGGCGCGCACGCGCGGGCGCAGGCGCAGGCCGCCGGCGTTGATGAGAAGGAATACCGCCGCGGCGTCGGTCGAGGCCACCACCGCGCCCATCAGCAGCGCCTCGGTCCAGCCGATGCCGAGCACCCATTTGGCGACCGGCGCGGTGAGGACCGTGGTGATAAGCACGCCCTCGGTCGCCAGCGTCACCGCCGGCGCCAGCACGCTCCGGAACGTGGCGATGCGTGTGCGCAGGCCGCCATCGAACAAGATCAGCGCCAGCGCGACCGAGCCGACCAGATAGGCGGTGTCGACGTCGCTGAAGCGTAGCCCGCCCGGGCCGCCCTCGCCCGCCAGCATGCCGACGATCAGGAACACCAGCAGCAAGGGCGCGCCGAATCGCAGGGCGACCAGGCTCGACAAAATACCCGCCAGAACCAGCAGGCTGCCGAGCAGAATTGCGATGCTGACGGTATCCAGGGAAGCCATGCGCTAAATCCGAATCCTCCTGCCGCTATAGGAGGGCTTCGCACGTGCGAGAGCAACGGAAAATGCGTCGCAGCGGCTCCGTTGAGGCCCCATGCCCTCCTTATCGCCAAGACGTGGGAGCGCCGGCCGGCTCCCACGGTATGAGTGACTTAAAACGTCGTCTAAAATGCGACCTTGTCGCCGCCTTTGAGCGTCAGGATTTCGCGCGCGTCGTCCGGCGTCGCGACTTCCAGGCCGAGACCTTCGATGATCTTGCGCACTTGCCTGACCTGCTGCGCATTCGACTCCGCCAGTTTGCCGGGGCCGATCCAGAGCGAATCTTCCATGCCGACGCGGACATTGCCGCCCATCGCGATCGCTTGCGCGGCAACCCGCATCTGATTGGCGCCGGCGCCGAGCACCGACCAATGGAAATTTTCCGGCCCGAACAGCCGGTCGGCCGTGCGCTTCATCATGATGACGTCTTCCGGATGGGCGCCGATGCCGCCGAGCAGACCGAACACCGACTGGATGAATAGCGGCGTCTTGACCAGTCCGCGGTCGAGGAAATGCCTGAGCGTATAAAGATGCCCGATGTCGTAGCACTCGATCTCGAAGCGGGTGTCGTTACCAGCGCAAGTTTTCAGAATGTATTCGATGTCGGCAAACGTATTTTTGAAAATGCGCTCGTGCGAGCCTTCCAGATAAGGCTCTTCCCAATCGAATTTGAACTTGCCCTTGTAGCGCGGTAGCATCGGATAAAGCCCGAAATTCATCGAGCCCATGTTGAGGGACGCCACTTCCGGCTTCCAGGTCGCGGCCGGCTTCACGCGCTCTTCCACCAGCATGGTCGGCGCGCCACCGGTGGTGATGTTCACCACCACGTTGGAGCGCTGCTTGATCACCTTGAGGAAGGGCGAAAAGGCTTCCGGCGTCTGGTCTGGGCGACCGTCCTGCGGATTGCGCGCATGCAGATGCACAACGGCGGCGCCGGCCTCGGCCGCGCCGATGGCGGCATCGGCGATCTCCTGGGCCGTGATCGGCAGATGCGGCGACATCGTCGGCGTGTGAATCGAGCCGGTTACGGCACAAGTAATGATGACTTTGCGCGACTTCGCCATGAGCTATCCATCCCGGTGATATGTGAGTTGACGTTTCGTTGTTGGACGATGGGTCATCCTACCGCATGATCCCGAAAAGTGGGAATCGGCTTTCGGATAGATTATGCGGCCCACAAAGAGTATCAGCCGGGTAGAAGTCACCTGTGGTGACAGCACGAAGGGCGCCGGTTCTGGACCACCATCATCAGCCTCAGGTTGCGCGTTTTTCCAATGTCCTGATCGGCACGCTGTGCGGGACCGGCGCCGCGCTCGCCTGGGCAGCGGGCTTTGTTGCCGCCAAGCACGGTATCTCGATCGGCTTTGCCCCGGCCGATCTTGCCCTGCACCGCTTCCTATGGTCGGGCCTGCTGCTAATGCCGATCGTGTTTCGCGCCGGGCTTCGCGATCTCGGCGGCATCGGCTGGGGCCGCGGCTTTATCATGAGCGTACTGTCCGGGCCGCCGCAGGCTGTCATTGCCTATACCGGTTTCATCTTGGTGCCGCTCGGCCACGGCACCACCATCCAGCCGGCAACCGCCGCGCTGGTCGGCATTGTACTGGCGGCCATCGTGCTGCGCGAAAGAATGTCCGGCTCGCGCATTCTCGGCGGCATTGCCATCACTCTCGGACTGATGGTGTTCGGCTATGAGTCGCTGATGACGATCGGCAGCCATGGCGTCGGCGGCGATCTTTTATTCTTCGTCGCCGGCGCATTCTGGGCGACCTTTGGCATTCTGCTACGGCAATGGCGAATTTCCGGCACGCGCGTGGTCGCCGCCGTCGGCGCGCTGTCGGTTCTGGTCTATGCGCCGTTTTATTTCATCTTCATCGGCTATGCTGGCATATTGCGCATGAGCCTTTACGAGAACCTGTTGCAAGTTTTGGCGCAGGGAATTATCGCCGGCGTGCTGCCGATATTTCTGTTCGCGCGCGCGGTCACGCTGCTCGGCGCCGGGCGCGCGGCGACCTTCCCCGCGCTGGTGCCCGGCTTCTCGCTGATCGTCGGCTATCTCGCGCTCGGCGTGGTACCGAGCGTCGCGCAGGTCATCGGTCTTGCCATTGTTCTGATCGGATTCCGGCTGACGATGCGGTGATCCCTCTCCCTGAAAGGAGAGGTACAGCGGTTCACTCCGGCCCGGCATACTTTCCCGCCGTATCCGGGAACATGCATTTGACGATCTTGAACTTGGAAATATCGACCGTCGCATCCATGTGCAGGAAAATGACGGCGTCGCGCAGCGCCTTCTCGATGCCGAAGTCGAGCATGATGCCGTTGCCGCCATGCAGTTCAACGGCGTGCTGCGCGACCTTCATGATTTCTTCGGAAGCGAACATCTTGACCATGTTGACGAGAGTTTCGGCTTCGGGCGCATTTTCATCCACCGCCGAGGCCGCGCGGTCGAGCAGCGCGCGCACCGCCTCGATGCGAGTCGCCATGTCGGCGAGCCGCAACGCCACCGCCTGATGCTTGATCAGAATCTTGCCGCCCTGCACGTAGTTCTGCACGTATTCGGCGGTCGCCTCGAAGGCGCGAACGCCGACGCCGAGATTTTTTGCCGCCTGGATGATCTTTCCCGGGCGGAAATAAACGCCGGCCGATCCCATCGCCGAGTCCTGAACCAGGAGATGGTCGTCCGGCACGAACATATCCTCGAACGCCATCTCGCCATTGTTCATGAAACGGCAACCGAGCGTCTCGTTGCAGCGCGCGACCGAAAAGCCCTTGGTCTCGCGTGGCACCAGAAACGATGACGTGCCCTGCAACATGCCGACTTTGAGGTTGGTGTTGGCGTAGACGACATAGAGCGACGCGTCGTAGCCATTGGAAATGAATTGCTTGCGACCATTGATGATCCAGCCGCCATCGGCTTTCACCGCCTTGGTCTGCATCGCGGCTTCCGGCACGTTGTAGGGCAGCCAGCGGTCGGAGGCGCCGCGCGGTTCGGTCAGGCAATGCGCCATCAGAAACGCCGGTTCGTTGACCAGCCGCTTGAACCATTTTTCCTGCAAATGCTTGGGCGCGAACTGACGCAGCAGCACCGACACTTTCCAGTTCTGCACCAGCTTGTCGGCCAACCCCGAATCGCCGCGCGCGATCTCGCCGGCGATCAGCGCGAAAGTTTTTACCTCGGTGCCCTTCTCAAGTTCGACGCCGCCATATTCTTCCGGAACACCAAGGGTGCGGATGCCGATCTTCTCGGCGCCTTCCAGGATGCTCAGGGGCAGCCGGTCTTCCGGGACCATCGACCATTCCAGCTTCCAGTTTTTCTTGATGTACGGCAAAACTACATCGTCGACGAAATCGCGGCAGCTCTGCCGCATCATCCGCTGTTCTTCCGATAATCCGCGATCGTACATGTGTATAATCCCTTAGTGTTCCCGGCCGGCTGGTGCCTGGCTCCTGCCCGATTTGATATTGATCCGGTTTGCGGGCAGTTTCCAAGGGGGCTGAGGCGGCCTCGTTCGACGATAATCCGCAGGAGAGTCGTGCTTGGAAGATTTTCATCAATTGGCAACCGGCCTCAGCGAGACCCTGAAAAGCATCGGGACCGAGCTCAATTCGATTTGGTTGCTGATCCAATTCGGCGCGGTGGCAATGGCCGGCGTCATCGGCTTGTCGACCGCCGCTGTGCTGCGCCGCCGCATCGATTTGACATCGCTGACTATGGGATGGCCGCCCTTCCTGCGCCTGTTCGCACGACTGGTGCTGGCCAATGTCGCAACGATTGCCTTTGTCATCGTGATCGTGGTCATCCACAGCCTCATGCTTTCGATGACATGGCCGAGCCGCTCATATCTGTTGGGCGTGGCCTCAAGTCTCGCCACCGCATGGGTCGTGATCGCGCTGGTCGCGGGTCTGATCCGCAATCAGTTTGTCTACCGCGTGGTCGCGGTAGTCGCGTGGACGATCGCGGCGCTCAGCATACTCGACCTGCTGCAACCGACCATGGTCGCGCTCGATTCGTTCGCTATCGTGCTCGGCGGACTGCGCGTGACGCCCCTTTTGGTAATCAAGACGGTCGTTCTGCTGATGATCACGCTGTGGGTAGCCAATGCTGCCGGCGACTTCTTGGAAAAGCGAGTCCATTCGTCAGCCGATTTGACGCCGTCCATTCAGGTCCTGATCGGCAAATTGATCCGCCTGCTGTTGATCACCTTCGCTATCCTGATTGTGCTGTCGACCGTCGGCATCGACTTCACCGCGCTCGCCTTTTTCTCCGGCGCAGTCGGCGTCGGCCTCGGCTTCGGTTTGCAGAAGATCGTGTCCAATCTGGTGAGCGGCATTATTCTTCTCATCGACAAGTCGATCAAACCGGGCGACGTGATTTCGGTCGGCGAGCAGTTCGGCTGGGTCACCAATATGGGCGCCCGCTATACCTCGATCGACACCCGCGACGGCCGCGAAATACTGGTGCCGAACGAGGACTTCGTTACCCAGCGCGTGGTCAACTGGTCTTATTCAAACTACAAGATGATGCTGAAGGCGAGCTTCGGCGTCAGCTATGACAGCGATCCGCATCGCGTCATCGAGGTCGCAGTCGCGGCGGCGATGAAGGTGCCACGCGTGATCGACGATCCAAAGCCGGTTTGTTACTTCGAGGAATTCGGTGATTCCTCTCTCAACTTCACCTTGCGCTATTGGATCGCAGATCCGAACAACGGCATGATCACCGTGCGCGCGCCGGTGATGCTGGCGCTATGGGACGCGTTCAAAGAGGCCGGTATTGAAATTCCTTATCCCGTGCGCGACGTGCGTATCACGCAAAGCGTCGCGCCGGAGCTCTCGCCGGTCAAAGCGCGCAAGCCGCAAATGCCGCGCGAGCAAGCGTCCAAACCGGGCGACTGATTACGCCGCTTTTTTCTTTTGCAGGAATTCGCCCATGCGGCCGAGCGCCTTCAAGATGTTCTCGGTCGAGTTGGCGTAGCTCAGGCGCACATAGCCTTCGCCGAGAATGCCGAAATCGGGCCCGCCGATAATGGCGACGCCGGTTTCGTCGAGCAGCTTGGCGGCGAACTCCTTCGCCTTCCAGCCGGTCGCCTTGATGTTCGGGAAGGCATAGAACGCGCCCTTCGGCGTCGCGCAGGAAACACCCGGCAATTTATTCAGGCCCTCGACCACCACTTTGCGGCGCTTGTCGAACTCGGCGATCATCTTCCACACTTCGTCTTGCGGACCCGTGAGCGCGGCAAGACCGGCATATTGCGCCGAGGCGTTGACGCAGGAATGCAGGTTCACCGCCAGCTTGCGCGCATAGTCGTAGAGCTTGCCCGGCCACACGGCATAACCCAGACGCCAACCAGTCATCGCATAAGTCTTCGACCAGCCGTTGAGCAGAATGAGTCGGTCGCGGATTTCGGGGTACGACAACAGGCACACGTGCTTCTCGCCGTCATAGGTCATGTGGTCGTAGATCTCGTCCGACATGACGGCGACGTCCGGCCACTTGGCGAGCCCAGCGACCAGTTTGTCGACTTCCGACTTGGGCGTGACGCCGCCGGTCGGGTTGGCCGGCGAGTTGACGATCAGCAGCCGCGTCTTCGGCGTGATCAGCTTGAGCGTTTCCTCCGCCGAGAAGGCGAAGCCGTTTTCCTCGCGGATCGGCACCGGAACGGGCGTCGCACCGGTGAACTCGATCATCGAGCGGTAAATCGGAAAACCCGGATCGGGATAGAGGATTTCGGCCCCCGGCTCGCCGAACATCATGATCGACATGAACATGGTCGGCTTGCCGCCCGGCATGATCATGACGCTGCCGGGATCGACGTCGACCGCGTAGCGCTTGTGCAGGCTGGCCGCCACCGCCTCGCGCAGTGCCGGGATGCCATTGGCCGGGGTATAGCCGTGATGGCCGTCGCGCAGCGCCTTGATCGCCGCCTCGACGATGAATTCGGGTGTGCGGAAGTCCGGCTGGCCGATGCCGAGATTGATGATGTCGCGCCCTTGCGCGGCCAGTGCATTGGCGCGGGCGAGCACCGCGAAGGCGTTTTCCTCGCCAATGCGATCAAAGGCCGCAATCGTCTTGAGCATCGGTAATCTCCCCGGGATTGGCAATTTTGGCGGCAGTTCACCGCATCCTCAGGTGAAAATCAAACGAATCCCGGGCCTTGGCCGATGATGGTTCGATGGGGGAGCGGTGTTCAGCCGCGCTCGGGTGGGCCGGGCGCCCGCCCGTCGTATTCGGATATGCATATTCTAGCGGTACCGCATTATGGATCATGATGCCGGCATGTATCACGGCGGGCCGACCATGCAACGAAACACCAAGCGCAGCACCGGAAGCGGCCTGGGCCACTCGGTCCACGAAAGCCAGGCTTTGGAGGTCCTCAACACGCTGGTCAGCAGCGGTACTGATCCTAGCCGCCTGTTGGAGCTTTATTACTGGACGCGCGAGCCCGGCATCATCGAATTAATCCGCGCCTATCTCGACCTGCCCGAGGCAACACAACGCAGCCTGGGCGACTTCCTGCTCAATACTAAACCGCGCATGATCGAGGCCGCTTTCGACACGCAGGGGCGCCTGGTGCTATCACGGAACGCGGCGCCGGCTCAGCGCGTACAGCCGGAAAAGCTCAGGCAGTCACGCTAACGCGCCAAGAGGTCTGGCGTGGCGTCTTTGAGGCTCGCCGTGCCGCTCAATTGCATGGCGCGCACCAGTTCGACGTGAAAATGATCGAGTACCGCCCGCACGCCCTCGGCACCGTCAACCGCCAAGCCCCAGATCACCGGCCGTCCGATCAAAACAGCACGCGCACCGAGCGCCAAAGCTTTCAGGATGTCGGTGCCGCGCCGGATGCCACCATCGACATAGACTTCGGCCTTGTTGCCCACCGCCTGCACGACCTCGCCGATGACGGCGGCGGTCGTCACCGTGGTGTCGAGATGGCGGCCGCCGTGATTGGAAACGATGATGGCGCGCGCGCCATGCTCGGCGCAGGCAAGCGCGTCGTCGCCGCGCAGCACGCCTTTGACGATCACCGGTATCGGCGAACGCTTGACCAGCCATTCCAGTTCGGCCCAGGCGGCCGGATACATTACCTTGCCGACAAAGTCGGGATGATAGGCCGTGCGCGCCATCGGCTTGCCCGGCATGTTGATGTTGAGAATGTCCGGTGACGGGATGTGCTGTTCGCGCGAGGCGCGTGGCGACCAACCGCCGACCGGCGCATCGACGGTCAGCACCAAAGCGGTGAAACCGGCTTCGGCGAGACGGTCGATCAGCGCTTCGACCTCGGCTCGCTTCGGCCAATAATAAAGCTGGAACCATTGCGGCGCATCGCGCCGTTCTTCCGCCACGTCTTCGATCAGGATATTGGAATTCGAAGCCATCACGTAAGCCGCGCCCGCCGCCGCCGCGCCGCGCGCGGTCGCCCGTTCGCCAAGTTTATGAAATAATTTGTGACGCCCGGTCGGCGCCACCATGATCGGCGTCGACACCTGCTGACCCAGCAAGGTGACGCGTGTGTCGATCGCGGTCACGTCGCGCAGCACGCGCGGGCGCAGCCGCAGCGCGCGCCAGGCCGTGATATTCTCGACCATGCTGATCTCGTCGTCGGCGCCGGCGGCACAGAAAGCAAACGAGGCCGGCGGCATCGAGGCCCGCGCTTGTTCCTCCAAAGCGTCGAAATCAACACTGTCCACGGCGTTCTCCCGCAAAATTCAATCGTTGTTCGCCAGTCTAGCCTAATTCGGCGCGGCAAAGTCCATGACAGGCCGGTTAGCCCATGAGCAAGGGTCATAGCCCACCTCACGGAATGGCATTGTTATTCATTGCTCAATCGTTCTACGGTCGCCCGCTTCCAGACCAGGAATTGCAAATGGCCGCCCCCTCTACCGCCGACAAGCGCCGTGCCTTCCGCCAGTTGCATGCGAGCGGCTGCTTCGTCATTCCAAATCCCTGGAATTCCGGCACCACACGCTATCTGCAAATGCTCGGCTTCAAGGCGTTGGCCACCACCAGTTCCGGTTACGCTCACGCCCAGGGCTATGCCGACGGCGAAGTGACGCGCGACATGGTGCTGGCCCATAGCCGCGAAATGGCAACGGTCGCCGATGTGCCGGTGAATGCCGACTTCGAAGCGGGTTACGGCAATAGCGCCGCCGAGGTCGCCGATAATGTGCGGCTTTGTGTCGAGACCGGCGTCGCCGGCCTGTCGATCGAAGACGCCACCGGTGACGAACGCAAGCCGCTCTACGATTTCGACACGGCACTCGAACGCGTGCGCGCCGCGCGCGCGGCCATCGACAAGACCGGCGGCGACGTCATCTTCACCGCCCGCACCGAAGGATTCATCAAAGGCCTGCCGAACATGGACGAAACCATCCGGCGGCTTAAGGCTTTTGCCGACGCCGGCGCCGATTGCCTTTACGCGCCGGGCATCAAGACGCGCGAGCAGATCGAAACCGTGGTCAAGGCGGTCGCGCCCAAGCCGGTCAATTTGCTGATGTCAGCGGCGTCGGGTCTGACGGTCAAGGACATCGCCGAGATGGGCGTGCGCCGCATCAGCGTCGGCGGCACCTTGGCGCGCGTCGCCATGCACGCCTTCATCAAATCGGCAAAGGAAATAGCCGAAAGCGGCGCCTTCGACCGCTTCGCCGGCGTGATCTCGAACGCCGAACTCAATGCCGTGTTCGAGTCAGGCGAGAAAAGCAAAGGCCCATGAACGGCGGCGAGCCCCATCCGGAGACCGGCCAACCGATCGGCCTGCCGGTCGACGCCACGCCGGCACAACGCCCGGGTCCGGTAACGTTGCAGGGGCGCTATGGCCGTCTGGAAAAACTCGAACCGCGCCACGCTTCCGGTTTGTGGAACGTGTTCAAGGGCTATCCCGACGTCTGGACTTACATCAGCACCGACGGCCCATTCACCGATGAAAAAACATTTTCCGATTTCATCGCCAGGCGCACGGCGGCGAGCGATCCTTATGCCTATGCGATTGTCGAGCCAAAGGGCCGCGCGCTCGGTTATCTGACACTGATGGAAATTCGGCCCGAGATGCGCGTGATCGAAGTCGGGCACGTTTTGTATTCGCCGCAACTACAGCGCACGCCACTGGCGACCGAAGCGCAATATCTGCTGGCGCGCTATGCCTTCGAGACGCTCGGCTACCGGCGCTACGAATGGAAATGCAATGCGCTTAACGCAGCCTCGCGGCGCGCGGCACGGCGTTTTGGCTTTACCTTCGAGGGCATCTTCCGCCAGCATCTGATTGCCAAGGGCCGCAACCGCGACAATGCCTGGTTCTCCATGCTCGATAGCGAATGGCCGGCGCGCAAGGCCGATTTCGAGCGCTGGCTCGCGCCCGAGAATTTTACGCTCGCCGGCGGACAGAAATTAAGTCTGAGCGCGATCAATGGTGTCGTGACAAACGGCTTGCCCGCATGAGTGAAGCCGAAGCGCCGCCGACCGGCGGGCTGCTCGAACAACGCTCTTTCGTGCTGTTCTGGTTGGGGCGGTTATCCGCCACCACCGGCTATCAGATGCTGGCACTGCTGATCGGCTGGAAGGTTTACGAGCTTACAGGCAGCGCCTTCGATCTCGGACTGGTCGGGCTGATCCAGTTCGTACCGGCGGTCGTTCTCACCTTGTTGATCGGGCACGCAGCCGACCGTTACGACCGCAAGATGATCATCCGCGTGGCGCAGAGCGTCTACGCACTGGCCGCCGCGCTCATCACCGGCGCCATGCTCGCCGGTGTGCTGAGCCGCGACCTGTTGTTCGCCGCCGTCTTCATGATCGGCTGCGCGCGCGCCTTCGAATTGCCGACCGGCCACTCGCTGGTGCCGGCTCTGGTGCCAGCGCGCATGTTGTCACGCGCGGTCGCGGCCTGGACCTCCGCCAACCAGGTGGCGGTGATCTGCGGACCCGCCCTCGGCGGCGTGATTTACGCGGTGAAGCCGGTCGCGGTCGCGGCGCTGTGCGTAGGATTTTTTCTCGGCTCGATGACGCTGGTGACCCTGATGCGCGTGCAAGGCCGTGTCGCCAACCGCGAGCCGCCGACACTTCGTTCGGTGCTGGCAGGTTTCGAATATATCCGCACCCGCAGGCGGCTGCTGGGCGTGATTACGCTCGACCTGTTCGTCGTGATCCTGGGCGGCGCCACCGCGCTGCTGCCAATTTTCGCCAAGGACATTCTCGCCGTCGGACCTATTGGCCTCGGCCTCTTGCGTTCGGCGCCTGCCGCGGGCGCGCTGGTAACGGCGGCCATCCTGTCGCGCTTCCCGATCGAGCGCCACATCGGCCGCAAGATGTTCGCCGTGGTCGCGATCTACGGCATTGCCACCACGATCTTTGCGCTCTCGACCTGGTTTCCGTTGTCGCTTTTCGCGCTCGCCATTCTGGGCGCCTCCGACGCCGTCAGCATCGTCATCCGCTTCACGCTGGTGCAGTTTGAGACGCCGGACGACATGCGCGGGCGGGTGAGCGCGATCAACTACCTTTTCGTCGGCTCGTCGAATACACTGGGCGAGTTCGAATCCGGCACGGTCGCCGCGTGGCTCGGCGCGGTGCCGTCGGTGCTGATCGGCGGCCTCGGCTCGCTGGTGATCGCGGCGATGTGGATGGGATTGTTTCCGGATTTGCGCAAGATCGACCGTTTCGAAGCGGCGGACGACAAAAAGGCTTAAGTTCGAGGGGAACGCCAATGCATATCCTGGTCACCGGCGCCGCCGGCATGATCGGCCGCAAGTTGACCGAACGGCTGGTTAAGGATGGCAAGCTCAATGGCGCCAAAATCGACAAATTGACCCTGATCGACGTGGTGCCACCGGCAGCGCCGGCGGATTTCGGCGGCGAAGTGTCGCTCACGGCCGGTGACCTCGCCGGTCCGGGCGTTGCGGAAAAGGAGATTGCCGCAAGGCCGGACGTGATCTTCCATCTCGCCGGCGTCGTCTCCGGCGAAGCCGAGACCGATTTCGAGAAGGGCTATCACGTCAATCTCAACGGCACGCGCGCGCTCATCGAAGCGATCCGCGCCGCCGGCGACGGCTACAAGCCGAAAGTCGTTTTCACGTCGTCGATCGCGGTATTCGGCGCGCCCTTCCCGGATGCCATCCCGGATGAGTTCCACCTGACGCCGCTCACCTCCTACGGCACCCAGAAGGCGATCTGCGAATTGCTGCTGGCCGACTATACGCGGCGCGGCTTTCTCGAAGGCGTCGGCATCCGCCTGCCGTCGATCGTGGTACGGCCGGGCAAGCCGAACAAGGCAGCCTCCGGCTTCTTCTCCGGCATCATCCGCGAGCCGCTCGCCGGCCAGGAAGCGTTGCTGCCCGTTGCCGACACGGTATTGCATTGGCACGCCTCCCCACGCTCGGCGGTCGGATTCCTCATTCACGCCGCGGGCCTGACGCGCGCGCAACTCGGCGACCGCATCGCGCTGACCATGCCCGGTGTCTGCTGCACTGTCGGCGAGCAGATCGAAGCGCTCACCCGGGTCGCCGGCAGCAATGTCGCCGGCCGCATCCGGCGGGCGCCGGATGCCCTGGTCGAACGCATCGTCGCCGGTTGGCCCAGCCGTTTCGATCCGAAACGTTCGTTAGCCTTGGGTTTCAAGGTCGAGGCCAGTTTCGACGACATCATCCGCGCCCACATCGAGGACGAATTGGACGGTAAAGTCGCCTGAAAGCGCGAACTTGCCGCCCGGCGGGCCAGTCCTTACATTACGTCGTCATGACTTATGTTGACGCTTCTGTAGCGCCTCTCCGTAAAACCGGACAGATCAAGATTCATGGGCCCGCCGCCTTTGAAGGCATGCGCAAGGCTGGGCAATTGACGGCGCGCTGCCTCGACATGCTCACCGATCACGTCGGGCCGGGCGTACCGACCGACGCCATCGACAAACTGGTCTACGAGTTCGGCATGGACCACGGCGCGCTGCCGGCGACGCTGATGTATCGCGGCTACAAGAAATCGACCTGCACCTCGCTTAATCATGTGGTCTGCCACGGCATCCCGGGCGACAAGCCGCTCAAGGAAGGCGACATCGTCAATATCGACGTGACACTGATCCTCGACGGCTGGCATGGTGATTCCAGCCGCATGTATCCGATTGGCAATATTCCGCGCCGGGCCGAGCGGCTGATCGAGGTCACACATGAATCGATGATGCGCGGCATCGCCACCATCAAGCCCGGCTCGACCACCGGCGATATCGGCGCGGCGATCCAGAGCTATGTCGAAGCCCAGCATATGAGCGTGGTGCGTGACTTCTGCGGCCACGGCCTCGGCAAACTTTTCCACGACGAACCCAACATCGTGCATGTGGGCAGGCCGGGCGAAGGCGTCGTGCTCAAACCGGGCATGTTCTTCACCGTCGAGCCGATGATCAATCTCGGCCGCCCGCATGTGAAGGTGCTGTCGGACGGCTGGACCGCGGTCACGCGCGACCGCTCGCTATCCGCGCAGTTCGAGCATTCCGTCGGCGTCACCGAGGACAGCGTCGAGGTTTTCACCTTCTCGCCAGCCGGTCTCGATAAACCCCCGTATAAGCGCTAATTGCCTTCAACATACCCTCGTCGGCTGCACCGGACTGCACTACAATAGCCCGCAGCGGTTGTGCAGGCGCGTAATCATGTCCGACGATATCGACAGGACCGAGGAGTTTTCCGGCTTATCGGAGGCGTCTCCGCATTATCACGGCCATCGTGAGCGCCTGCGCGGGCGCTTCCGCGAGGCCGGAGCCGAGGCAGTCAGCGAATACGAATTGCTCGAACTGGTGCTGTTTCGCGCCATCCCGCAACGCGACGTCAAGCCGCTCGCCAAGGAGCTGATCGCCAAATTCGGCTCCTTCGCCGAAGTAGTGGCGGCGCCGCGCGCGCGGCTGAAGGAAGTGAAAGGCATCGGCGAGGCGGTTGTCGACGAACTCAAGATCGTGCATGCGGCTGCCAACCGCCTGGTGCGCGGCCAGCTTCAGAAAAAGCCTGTGTTGTCGTCCTGGTCGAACGTGATCGACTATTGCCGCGCCGCCATGGCCTATGCAGACAAGGAGCAGTTCCGCCTTTTGTTTCTCGACAAGCGCAACCAACTCATCGCCGACGAGGTGCAGCAGATCGGCACCGTCGACCACACGCCGGTCTATCCGCGCGAGGTGGTCAAACGCGCACTCGAACTATCGGCGACCGCACTCATTCTGGTGCACAACCACCCGTCGGGCGATCCGACGCCCTCGCGCGCCGACATTACGATGACGCAGGCGATCATCGACGTCGCCAAGCCTCTGGGTATTTCGGTGCACGACCACATCATCGTCGGCAAGGAAGGCCACGCCAGCTTCAAGGGATTGAAGCTGATTTAGCCTGCGCAGTGCCGCTACTGCCGCGTCAGTGTGACGGAACCGGGGCTTTCCGGAATTCGGTGCCACACGCCGCCCTCGCCTTCGCCAAATCGCCAGACTGTGCCACGCGCCGGCGTCAGCACCAGTTCGCCGCGGTCCAACTGCCAATGCGCGAAATTGAGGCGCGCGATCGTCGCGTCGCAGGCCGGCTTCACCGACAACGCCAGCCCATCGCGCAGCGGTGTGATGGAAAGCGTCAGGCTGCAAATCACCGCGCCTTCTTTCTTGATCGCCCAATCGCCGACGAGGTCGTCGGGAACCCGCAGCGGCGGCGCGTTGGCCGCGGTGTTTTGCAGGAACAGCACGCCGACGCCCGGCGTCGGCGCTTCGTAAAGGCCGGTTTCGACTTCGCTGAATTCGATCAGCGGCTTGCCTTCGGCGTCGAGCAAAAACAAATTATCATTATCGGGAAAGCGCCAGCCGGCAATGCCCTGCACCAGCGGAAATAGCGCGGCGCAGTTGGCGTCGAACTCGACCTTGAAGCCGACCTTGACGGAGTCGCGCCTAAAGGAGGCGGTGCATATCTTGGTGCGTTCGGCGTTGGAAAATTCCCATGGCCCCAGCAAGCCCTTGGCGGAATCGCCAAGTACGGGCGTTTGCGCCTGCGCAACGCCGGTCAGCAAGGTCACGAAAATGACGGCAAGCAGGGCGCGATTCATGCAGCAAATCCTAGCGCATCCGGCGCGGCCCGTCCCGCCGGTGCTATTTTTTCGGCGGATATTGCGTCTCCGCCACCGGCGTCAGCGGTGGCTTGCCCGCCGCCCAGGCCAGGATGTTATCGACCACAAGCTGGTCCATCGCCGCCCGCGTCACCTCGGTCGAGGAGCCGAGATGCGGAAACAGAACAACATGATCCATCTCGATCAGTTCCTTCGGCACCTGCGGTTCCTTGGCGAAAACGTCGAGACCGGCGGAGTAAATCGTACGATTTTTCAGCGCTTCGATCAGCGCCGGTTCGTCCACGACCGAACCGCGCGCCATGTTGATGACGATGCCCTGGGGGCCGAGCGCCTTGAGCACCTCGGCATTAATCAGGTTCCGAGTGGCGGCGCCGCCGGGCACGATCACCATCAGGGTATCGACAGCGCGCGTCATGTCGACGAGCTTCGGATAATATTTGTAGGCGACTTCCTGCGGATTGCGCGAGTGGTAGACCACCGGCACGCCGAAGGCCTCCAGGCGCTTGGCAATCGCCTTGCCGATACGGCCCATGCCGACCATGCCGACAGTGCGGTTGCGCAGCGTCGCCTTGCTGAGCGGATATTGCGCCTGCGGCCATTTTCCCGCGCGCACGTAGCGGTCGCCTTGCGGAAATTCGCGCACGGTGCACAGGAGAAGACCGAGCGCGGTGTCGGCGACTTCTTCGTTCAGCACTTCCGGTGTGTTGGTGACGATGATGCCATTCGCGCCTGCCCACTTGGCATCGATGTGATCGTAGCCGACGCCGAAGCTCGAAATCTGTTCGAGCTTGGGGAATTGCTGCATGAAGGCGGCGTCGATCTTGTTGGCGGTATAGGCGACCGCGATGGCGCGGATTTTGCCGCCCACCGATTTGACCATGGCAGCCTTGTCGGGCGCGCCCAGGTAATCGTGCAACGCGACGTTCGGCTCCAGGCCTTTCATCAGGACCGGCTTGCGCGCGCCGACCAGCAAGACATCCGGCTTTTCGCCCACCATGTTCAACTCCGTAATCTTCTAAATTAAAGCGGTGACCGGCATTTCCATCAGGCTCTTGAACGCCGCCAATAGTTCGGCGCCGAGCGCGCCGTCGACGACACGGTGATCGCACGACAGCGTGACCGTCATCTGGCTGACGAATTTAACACTTCCGTCTTCCGCCTCAACCGGCGCACGCCGCGCGGCGCCGACCGCGAGGATGGTGGCATGCGGCGGATTGATGATGGCGGAAAACTCGCGCACGCCGTACATGCCGAGATTGGAAATGGCGCTTGAGCCGCCCTGATATTCATGGGCTATAAGTTTTTTCTCGCGCGCGCGTTCGGCCAGTTCGCGGATTTCCGATGATATCGCAGTCAGCGACTTTTGTTCGGCGTTGCGGATGACCGGCGTGATCAGGCCGCCATCGAGTGCGACCGCCACGCCGATGTCGGAATGCGCGAAGCGCAGAATGCGATCGCCGGCCCAGACCGCGTTCGCGGCCGGAATGCGTTGCAGCGCCGCGGCCCAGGCCTTGATGACAAAGTCATTGAGCGAAAGCTTGAACGCCGCGTTGCTCTCTTTGTCTTTCGGCGCCGAGAAATTGGCTTCTTCGCGCATGGCCATGAGGCGGCCGATCTCGGTATCGGCGGTCAGATAGAAATGCGGAATAGTCTGCTTGGCCTCGACCAGCCGCTTGGCGATGGTTGCGCGCATGGAATCGAGCGGCACCTCAACATATGCCACTCGGTCATAAAGCGCCTTGACCTGCGCATAGCTGGCGCCGATCGCCATCGCACCGCCGGAAGCTGGTGCCGCCTTGTCGATGTCGGCGGCGACGATGCGGCCATGCGGGCCCGAGCCGGAAAGGCGCGAAAGATCGATGCCGCGCTCGGAGGCCAGACGGCGCGCCAGCGGCGTCACAAAGACGCCGCCCGCGAGTTTGGAGGGCCCGTAATTGCGCTCCGGCGTGCGGACTTCGCGCCAGGCGGTCATGTCGGGATAGGCAAAATCGCGTGTGCCCTGACCATTGTTCCGCTCGTCCCCACGAAGGCGGGGACCCGGATCTTTTTGCCCCTGGGGCCCCGCTTTCGCGGGGGCGAGCGGAGATTGGGGTGCGCTTGCGGGTGCCGCGGCCTTCGGCGCAACTGACCCACCCTCGCCCGCGATCACCGCCACTACTGCGCCGACCTTGGCAACGTCGCCAACCTGGAAATTAATATCGGTGAGCGTACCGCCGAAGGTGGCCGGCACTTCCATCGAGGTCTTGTCGGTTTCGATCTCGAACAGGTTGTCGCCCGGCTTGATGACGTCGCCGGCCGACTTGAACCATTTCACGATCTTACCCTCGGCGACGGTCTCGCCGAGTTGCGGCATCAGGACGTCCATTAGTAGTCGCTCCTACTTCTTCCTTAGCCGCGCTTACCACGTCATCGACACATACTGCGTTTCGAGAAATTCCTTCATGCCTTCCTGCGCGCCTTCGCGGCCGAGACCGGACTGCTTCACGCCGCCGAAAGGCGCCGCCGGATCGGACACCAGACCACGATTCAATCCGATCATGCCGAACTCGAGCTTCTCCGATACGCGCAGGCCGCGCGTCAGGTCCTTGGTATAGAGATAAGCGACCAGCCCATATTCGGTGTCGTTGGCGCGCTTGATCGCTTCGTCCTCGGTCTTGAAGGTCTGAATCGAGGCGACCGGCCCGAAGATTTCCTCGTTCAGCATTTTGGAATCGTCGGCCACGTTGGTGAGCACGGTCGCCGGATAGAAGAAGCCCGGCCCGTCCGGCAGCTTGCCGCCGGTCAAGACCTTGGCGCCCTTCGACACCGCATCGTCGACCAGTTCGACCACCTTGTCGCGGCCATCCTTGTTGACCAGCGGCCCGAGATTGACGCCATCGTCAAGGCCATTGCCCATCTTGAGCCCGGCCATCTTGGCGGTGAGCTTCTTGGCGAACTCGTCGTGCACCTTCTCATGCACGTAGAAGCGGTTCGCCGCCGTGCAGGCTTCGCCCATGTTCCTCATTTTCGCAATCATGGCGCCGTCGATGGCCGCGTCGATATCGGCATCGTCAAACACCAGGAACGGCGCATTGCCGCCAAGCTCCATCGCCGGCTTGACGATATTGTCGGCGGCTTCGTGCAGCAGCTTGCGGCCGACTTCGGTCGAGCCGGTGAAGGACACCACGCGCACGCGCGGATCGTGCAACATGGCGCTGACGACCTTGCCGGACGAACGCGACGGAATGACGTTGACTACGCCGGGCGGCACGCCGGCTTCTTCCAGCGCCGGCATCAGCGCCAGCATGGTGAGCGGCGTATCGGAAGCGGGCTTGAGCACCACTGGGCAGCCGGCGGCGAGCGCCGGGCCGATCTTGCGCGTCGCCATCGCGGCCGGGAAATTCCACGGCGTTACCAGAACGGCGATGCCGGCCGGCTTATGCTGCACGAAGATGCGCGCGCCCGAAGACGGCGCAATCGACACCTGACCGTTATTGCGCACGGCCTCCTCGGCGTACCAGCGGAAGAACTCCGCAGCATAGGCGACTTCGCCGCGCGAATCGGACAGCGCCTTGCCGTTTTCCAGCGTAATCAGTTTGGCGAAACGCTCGGCGTCGCGCATGATGACTTCGAAGGTCTTGCGTAGGATTTCGCCGCGCTCGCGCGGCTTCTTGCCGGCCCAGGCGGGGAAAGCCGCTTGCGCGGCGTCAAGCGCCGCCTTGGCGTCATCGACCGTGGCGCTCGCGACCGAAGCAATCGTTTTCTCGGTCGCCGGATCGATCACATCGAAGCGGCCGCCGTCGGAGGCTTTTTTCCATTTGCCGCCGATCCACAGGTCGGTCGGAACATTGGCGAGAAGATTATCGTACATGAATTTACTCCAATTGTAGGGTGGGTTAGCGCCGAAAGGCGCGTAACCCACCATCGAAATCGCCGTGCATTTGCGGTGGGTTACGGCGCTACGCGCCTAACCCACCCTACGCCCCCAAGCTCTTACGCACCGTCTCCACGATCCGAGCCGGCGTCGGCAGCACGATGTCTTCGAGAATATCGGCGGCCGGCAGCGGAATGTGCGGCGTGGTGATGCGCACCGGCGGACCGTCGAGATCGTAGAAGGCCTCATCGGCGACGATCGACACGATTTCGGCGCCCCAACCGCACAGCCGCGGATTTTCCTCGACCGTGAACAGCCGGTGCGTCTTCGCCACCGAGCCGAGAATGGTTTGAGTGTCGAGCGGCACCAGCGAGCGCACATCGATAACTTCGCAATTAATGCCGTGTTCCGATTTCAGCGTTTCGGCGGCAGCGAGCGCGCGCGACACCATCAAAGCGAGCGCGACGATGGTGCAGTCCGAGCCCTCCCGCAGGATTTTAGCGGTGCCGAGCTTGTCGACGATCTCGCCGTCAGGAACTTCGCCCTTGGTGGCGTACAGCGACTTGTGCTCGAGGAAGATCACGGGGTCGGGATCGCGCACGGAAGCCGCCAGCAATCCGATCACATCGATGGGGGACGAGGGCGCCACGACCTTGAGGCCGGGGATCATCATGCACCAGTTCTCGACGCTCTGCGAATGCTGCGCGCCGAAGCGCGAGCCCGCTCCATTGCCGGTGCGCACCACCAGCGGACATTTGGTCTGCCCGTTCGACATATAACGGCTCTTCGGAAACTCATTGGCGATGTAGTCGAAGCAGACGGCGAAGAAATCCGAGAACATGATTTCCGCGATCGGCTTGAGGCCCGTCATCGCCGCGCCCATGGCGGCGCCCATGATCGCCTGTTCCGAGATCGGCGTGTCGCGCACGCGCAACGGCCCGAACTGTTCGTACAAGCCGACCGTTGCCTTGAACACGCCGCCGGCTTTCGCCACATCCTCGCCGAGGAACACGACATCGTTGTCGCGCGCCATTTCCTGCGCGATGCCGCGAATGACCGCGTCGCGATAGCTGATTTCCGGCATACTAGTTTCTCACCTTCAATTTATCGCGCCAACTCAGTTACGCCATGCCCAGCCGCCATCGGCATAGACATCGGTGGTCAGGATATCGAGCGGCGGCATCGGCGCGGCCTTGCAGACCTCGGTCGCGTCGTCGACTTCCTTGCGCACGCTGGCGTCGATCTCCGCGATCTTGGCGTCGCTGACGCCGAAAGCCTTAAGCCGTTCGCGATAGATCTTGATCGGATCGCGTTCTTTCCATTTTTCCAGTTCGCCTTCCGGGCGATACTTGGCCGGGTCGGCGCGCGAATGGCCGCTATGACGATAAGTCATGCACTCAATCAGCGACGGGCCTTCGCCGGCGCGCGCCTTCGCAAATGCTTTCTGCGCGGTGCGGTAGACCACGTCGGCGTCGTTGCCGTCGATGACGATGCGCTCGAGGCCATAGGAACCGGCGCGGTCGGCGGCCGGATGCTCGACCGCGGTGACATCGCCGATCGGCGTGTATTCCATATAGAGGTTGTTCTCGCACACGAACACGACTGGCAGTTTCCAGACGGCTGCGAAGTTCAGCGCCTCGTGGAAGGCGCCAATATTGGTCGTGCCGTCTCCGAAGAAACAGACCGACACGTCCTTGTCGCCTTTGTATTGCGCACGCCAGGCTGCGCCACAAGCAATAGGCAAATGCGCGCCGATGATGGCGTAGGAACCCATCACGCCATGTTCCTCAGACGTCAAATGCATCGAGCCGCCTTTGCCGCGCATCAGGCCGTTGTCCTTTTGCATCAGCTCGCCCAACACCTTCTCGACCGGCACGCCGCGCGCCAGCGTATGGGCATGGCCGCGATAGGTGCAGAACGACAGGTCGCCCTTCACCATCGCCTCGCCGAAGCCGGCCGCGATGGCTTCCTGGCCGAGCGACAGATGACTCGTACCCTTCACCAGGTTTTGCAAAAACAGGTCGTAGGCGCGCTGCTCGGCGTCGCGCAGGCGCACCTGCGAGCGGTACAAGGCCAAGCGCTTGTCCTCGCCGATATCGTCGTTCAAGCCGGAACCGGCAGGGGCATGCCCAGCGACTTGCGCCCGGTCTTTTGCTGTGGCCATGAAAAGTTCCTCGGCGTCTAAAATCAGCGTGTTTTTGTTTTCGGGCCGGAACTTAGCCCTTCCGGCGAAGTCCCCGCAACTGTCCTAATCTGAGGTGCTGCTATTCCGGGACCGCGCGGATTGACAAGATTATTCGATAACAGCCTCGCTGGTTGTGGCCTTGCCCACCCGGCGCTCGCGATAAAGCAGATAGAGGCCGGAGCCGACCACGATGGTCGCACCCGCCAGGGTCCATTCGTTGGGCAGATGATCGAACACCAGATAACCCAAAATCGTGACCCAGATGAGCTGCGTGTAAATGAACGGCGACAACACCGCCGCCGGCGCCAACCGATGTCCAGCAATCATCAGGAAATGCCCGAAGCTGCCGAACACGCCGGTGGCGAGCAACAGCGCGCCCAGGCGCCAGTTCGCCGGCGTCTGCCAGACAAAGGGAATGACTGGCAGCATCACCACAGCGCCGACCGCATTGTTGAAGAAGAGCGAGGTCTGGTTTGAATCCGAACGCGATACCACGCGGGTGATCACGGCATAAAAGCCATAGCAGATGACCGAAGCGAGCGAGAACAAGGCGCCGGGATTGAAGGCCGTCAGTCCCGGCCGCGTAATCAGCAACACGCCGCAAAAGCCGACGCCGACCGCCGTCCAGCGCCGCCAGCCGATCCATTCGCCGAGAACGGGGCCGGACGCGATTGCCACGATGAAGGGAAAGGTGAAGATAATCGACAGCACTTCGTCGAGTTGCATCCATTGCAACGCGATGAAGTTCAGGACCGTGGAGGCGACCAACAGGATGCCGCGGACGATCTGGAGAAAAGGCCGCCGGCTTTTTATGAGTTGCGGATGCGTGATCGGATTAGAAATCAGGAACGTCAACACAAAGGCGCTGGTATAACGCGCCCATGCGACCTGAAGCGGGTCCATGCGTGCGCCGAGATATTTCGCGGTAGCGTCGAGGCAGGCGAAGACGGCGACCGTCGCGCACATTAATGCGATTCCGATCAGCCGTTCCCGGTGATATTGCGACGCGCCGCTCAATAGGTGGCCCGGCCACCGGAAATGTCGAACACCGCGCCGGTCGTGAATGAACACTCGGACGAAGCGCAAAATGCAACGAGCGCCGCGATCTCATCGACGGTGACAAATCGCCCGCGCGGAATCTTCGACAGCATGAAATCGATATGCTCTTGCGTCATCTGATCGAAGATCGCGGTGCGCGCCGCCGCCGGGGTCAGGCAATTGACCGAGATGTCGTGCGCCGCCAATTCCTTGCCGAGCGATTTGGTCAGCGCGATGACGCCGGCCTTCGAGGCCGAATAAGCCGGCGCGTTCGGGTTGCCTTCCTTGCCGGCGATGGAAGCAATGTTGACGATGCGGCCGTAATTCTGCGCGATCATCACCGGCGCCACCGCGCGGCAACAATGAAACGGTCCGTCGAGGTTGACCGCCAGTACCTGCTTCCAGGCTTCGACCGGATACTCCCAGGTTTTTGTATTCGGCCCGGCGATGCCGGCGTTGCACACAAGAATGTCGATGCGGCCGAAAAGTTTCAGCGTCGCCTCGCGCGCGCGCTCGACGTTTGCGTAATCGGTGACGTCGGTGGCGACCGCCTCGACGCGGCCGGCTTTGGCGAGTTCGGCCGCCGTGTTTTTGGCGAGTTCGAGATCGCGGTCCCAGATCGCCACCGCCCCGCCGGACTTGAGGAAACGTTCGACGATGGCGCGGCCGATGCCTTGCGCGCCGCCGGTGACGACCGCGAAGCGGCCGCCGAGGTCAATCGTATTTAGCTGCTTGGCCATGATATGAGCGCCCCCGCGCAATTGTTTTCGCGCTGCCGCTTGGTATAATCGGTTTGCAGGGGAAATAGCAGCCTCCCCTTAGAGATGGCAGCCATCTATCCAAGGCTTGCATTCAAGCGCTGGTCACTTTTGATTGGGCGCGACCAATGGATGGCGCTGTTCTTGCACTTTTCCTGTGTTCGGTCTTCATCGGCGGCATCGTCACCGGGCTCGCCGGTTTTGCCATGGGCCTGGTAGTCTCCGGCATCTGGCTGCACATCCTGACGCCGCAGCAGACTGCCGCGCTGATCGTCGGCTACGGCCTGCTGGTGCAAAGCTACAGCATCTGGAAACTTCGGCACGCGCTGAACTGGCGCACGGTCGCGCCCTTCATCGCGGGCGGTGCAATCGGCGTGCCGATCGGCGCCATCCTGCTCTCGTATATCGACCGCGATTACCTGCGCACCGGCGTCGGTGTCTTGCTGGTGCTTTACAGCATCCACGGCCTGACGCAGCCGGTGGTCAAACCGATCGAGGGCCACGTTCCGCTCGAGGTCGGGGTCGGCCTGCTGAACGGAATTCTGGGCGGCATGACCGGCCTGTCCGGCCCGATCATTACCATCTGGTGCCAATTGCGCGGCTGGCCGAAGGACGTGCAGCGCGCGGTCTATCAGCCGGTCATCATCGCGGCCTTCGCGCTGACTGCGATTTCGCTGGCGATTGCGGGCACCGTCACCACCGAACTGGTCAAGCTCTATGCCATGGGCCTTCCATTGCTGGCGGCCGGCATGTGGGTCGGGCTGAAACTCTACGGCCATCTCGACGACAACGCCTTCCGCAAAGTGATCCTGGTGTTGTTACTGTTGTCCGGGCTAACCCTGATCGTACCGTTTTCGCTGTTTCAATAGGCGCGCGACTTGCTGGCGGCGCGGCGCTGAGATAGAAGATGTTTGTGGGGCCAACGGCGGTCGCCCCGCGCTTCCAGGTTTTAAGAGCGAACTCGCTCAAAGAGCCCAAGCACCGTCTCCTTCGTTACGGAGGGGACTTATGCTTGCACTGAATTTTTCGGTTTCACCGATAGAGCTTTGGCATTCGATGGCGACGCCGCGCGTGCCGCAGATCGTCGATGTGCGGCGGCGCGACATCTACGAATCGAACCCGGGTTTGTTGCCCGCATCGGTCTGGCGCGACCCGGTTGAACACGCGCAATGGATTTCGAAGCTCGACCCTACCCGCCCCATTGTCGCAGCCTGCAAAGCCGGCAAGGAGCTCAGCCAATTCGTTACGGCCGAATTGCGCGGTCTCGGCCTTAACGCCGCCATGCTGGCCGGCGGCTATGCGGCCTGGAACGAAGCGAAGCTTCCGCTCATCGAGCGCGCGGCTGTGGAGCGTTTTGTCGCGCAGCGCCCCAGCGTCTGGGTCACGCGGCGGCGGCCGAAGATCGACCGTATCGCCTGCCCGTGGCTGATCCGCCGTTTCATCGATCCGGATGCAAAAATCATCTTCGTCGATCCGGATTACGTCCAGGCCGCGGCCAAAGAGTTCGGCGGCACGCCATTCGACATCGCCGATGTCGAGATTTCGCACGATGGCGAACGTTGCAGCTTCGACACGATGCTCAAATTATTTGGGCTGGAAAGCGAGCCCGCGCTGGCGCGACTGGCCTTGATCGTGCGCGGCGCCGATACCGCGCGGCCCGACCTCGCGGCTGAAGCCGCCGGTTTGCACGCCGTTTCACTCGGACTGTCTGCGCTTGCCGGCGACGACGACCATGGCCTGCTGCGGCAAGGATTCGTCATCTATGATGCTTTGTTTGCCTGGCTGCGCTTTGCCGCCGGCGAACGGCACAACTGGCCCGTCAAGGCGGCGTGACATGAATTCAACAGACACCGCCGCTCTCAAACCGACCTTCGGCGAGGCTCTCAGAGTCTGGTTCACGGTCGGCTGCCTGTCGTTCGGCGGGCCGGCCGGGCAGATCGCGCTGTTGCATCGCATCGTCGTCGACGAAAAAAAATGGCTGCCGGAAGCGCGCTTCCTGCACGCGCTGAACTTCTGCATGTTGCTGCCGGGGCCGGAAGCGCAACAGCTTGCGACCTATACCGGCTGGCTACTGCACGGCGTGCGCGGTGGACTGGCAGCCGGCATTCTGTTCGTGCTGCCGGGCACCTGCGTGATGCTGGGCTTGAGCCTGCTGTATGCCTATGGCCGTGGCGTCGGCGCCATCGATGGCGCGCTGTTCGGCATCAAGGCGGCCGTGCTGGTCATCGTGGTCGAGGCGCTGATCCGCATCGGCAAGCGCGCGCTGAAGTCGAAGCTCCTGGTGGGCGTCGCCGCGCTTGCTTTTATCGGCATCTTTTTTCTGGCGCTGCCGTTTCCGCTCATCGTCGCCGGCGCTGGCTTGATCGGATATGTCGCGGCGCGGATAAACCCCAAACATGTCGCCCTCAGCGCCGCCAACGATAACGTCGTAGTACCCGCGGCTGGGCGCTGGCGGCTGGCAGCTATCTCAATTCCAACAGGGTTGGCGATCTGGTGGGCGCCGATATTGCTGATCGCCCTGACCCTCGGCCCGCGGCACGTGCTGATGGACATCGGCCTGTTCTTTTCCAAATTGGCGGTAGTCACGTTCGGCGGCGCCTATGCCGTGCTCGCTTACATGGCGCAGCAGGTGGTCGAGACCCATCATTGGCTCAGCGCGCCGGAAATGGTCGATGCCTTGGGGCTTGCCGAAACCACGCCCGGCCCGCTCATTCTGGTAACGCAATTTGTCGGCTTCCTCGCCGCCTTCCGCGACGCCGCACCATTTACGCCGCTCGTTGCCGGATTGATCGGCGCAATGCTGACCGTCTGGGTGACCTTTGTACCGTCGATGCTGTGGATTTTTGCCGGCGCGGCATTCGTCGAGGAACTGCGCGGCAATCGCAACCTCGCCGGCGCGCTCGCCGCCATCACCGCCGCCGTGGTCGGCGTCATCCTGAACCTATCGGTCTGGTTCGCGCTGCATGTGCTGTTCGGTCAAGTGACCGAACAGCATTCGGGTCCGCTGCGTTGGTACGCCGTCGATCCCCATACGCTCGACACTCACGTCGCGATGCTCGCGCTGACCGCCGCCATTCTGACATTCCGCTTTCATCGCGGATTGATCGAGGTAATCGGCGTGATGGCGCTATTGGGCATCGCCACGCATTTTTACGGCTAGAGCCTTTCCGGCTTTGATGGAATCAAAGCCGGGACTCTAGCTTTTATTTTATCGCGTTTTCTTCACGCGAACCGGTACCCACTTCGCTCGAAAACGCTCTAACGCTCGCGCGCCACCGCGCTTTCATGCCAGCGCCGCAGCATGAAATGCGAAAGCGTCGACAAGACGAAAAAGATCGCGACGCCGGCAAGCGCCAACAGGAACAGCGCCGCGAACATGCGCGGTATGTTGAGCCGGTAGCCCGATTCGGCGATGCGATACGCCAGTCCCGAACCGGCGCCGGCCGAGCCCGCCGCGATTTCCGCCACCACCGCGCCGATCAGCGCCAGCCCACCGGCAATGCGCAGCCCGGCGAGCATCTGCGGCAGCGCCGCCGGCAGCTTGAGATACATCAGCACCTGCCAGCGCGAGGCTTTGTAAAGGTCGAACAGCGCGACCAGATTGTGATCGACCGAGTTCAGGCCGAGTGTGGTATTCGCCAGCACTGGGAAGAAGGCGACGATCCAGGCGCAGGCCAGCACCGCCAAGGGCTGCGGCAGATAGATCAGCAGCAAGGGCGCGACCGCCACCACTGGCGTCACTTGCAAGACGACGGCATAGGGATAGAACGAATATTCGATCACGCGCCATTGGTTGAAGGTGACCGCCAGCAATATGCCGCCGGCCGCCGCCAGCACGAAGCCCTCGAAGGTGATGGTCAACGTCACCAGCAGCGATTGCCAAAGCAGCCCGGCATCGTTGTACAGCGTCGCCAGAACCAATCCCGGTCCGGGCAGCACATAAGGCGGAATGGCGAAGACGCGCACCGCGGCATCCCAGGCGAATACAATCATCGCCAGCACAATGAGAGGCAAAATGAGGCGGACAGCGCGTTCGTTCATGCCGCCGTCTCCGCCATCGCTTCGCCCAATGCCTCTGCCACCTGGCGGCAATGGCCGGCATATTCCGCCGAGGTCCGGAAGCGCTCATCGCGCGGATAAGGCGCGCCGACGTCGATCTCGGTAAAGACGCGGCCGGGACGTTGCGTCATCACCACGATGCGCTGCGCCAGATAAACCGACTCGAACACCGAATGGGTGACGAAGATCACCGTGCGGCGTAAGCTTTGCCAGAGCGCCAGCAAATCGTTGTTGAGCTTGAAGCGGGTGATCTCGTCAAGCGCGGCGAAGGGTTCGTCCATCAGCAACAATTGCGGCTCGGTCACCAGCGCGCGCGCGATCGAGGCGCGCATTTTCATGCCGCCGGACAATTCGCGCGGATAGGCACCCGCGAACTCGCCCAAGCCCACATGCGCCAGCGCCGCGTCCACCGCCCGGCGTGCTGCGCCCGCCTCAGCATGCGCAAGCTTCAGCGGAAGCCGCACATTGCCGGCAATCGTCGCCCACGGCATCAGCGTCGGATCCTGAAAGACGAAGCCGATTCCGCCTGCCGGCCCGGCCGCCAGTTCGACCGTGCCCTGTGAAGCTTCGCTCAAGCCGGCGATGATGCGCAGCGCAGTCGACTTGCCGCAACCGGACGGCCCGAGCAGCGCGACGAATTCGCCGGCGCGGACGGTCAGATCAAACCCATCGAGCGCGACGGTGCCGCGCGCATAGGTCTTGCCGACCCCGCGCAGGGAGACGATTGGATTGGTTTGCGGAATTGGCTGCGCCATTTTGCTCCGTCGTGCCCGGCCATGACGGCAAAGTCCGTTACTTCGGCCTTAGCTCTAGCCCGACTTTCTTGTTGACGAACTGGGTCGTAAAAGCGCGCGTGTAATCGACGTTCGAGCGCACCACCCCGGCGCGCACCATCTTGTCAAAGAAATTCTTCATGCGCTGATCGCTCATGGCGCCGATGCCGTGCGTCAGCGCGTCGCCGGAATCGACAATGCCGTATTCCTTCATCTTGGCGATGGAATAGGCCAGCATCGCGTCGGTCATTTCCGGGTTTTGTTTTTTGATGAGCGCGTTGCCCAATTTGCTATCGCCATAAATGTAGTGATACCAACCGATGATCGAGGCATCGACAAAGCGCTGTACCAGATCGGGGTCTTTCTCCACCAGTTCACGCCGAGTTTCGATCAGCGTCGAATAGGTGTTGAAGCCGTAATCGGCGAGCAGAAATATTTTCGGCTTGAACTTGCCTTGCGTTTCGATCGCGTAAGGCTCGGAGGTGACGTAACCCTGCATCGCGGTTGCCTTGTCGGCAAGGAACGGCTGCGGGTTGAAGGTGTAAGGCTTCACCTTGCGGTCGGTGAAACCGTAGTCGGCCTTGAGCCATTGGAAATAGCTCGCCATTCCCTCTTTCGAGACCAGCAGCGTAAGCTGCTTGAGGTCTTCGAGCTTGTTGGCCATGCCGGGATGCGCGAGCAGCACCTGCGGATCTTTCTGGAAACTCGCCGCAACCGCGACGGTCGGAATATTCTGCTCGACCGCGTCGAAGCTTTGCAACGAATTGGCGCTCATGAAGAAGTCGATCTTGCCGACCGGCAGCAAAATGCGGTTGTTCACATTCGGCCCACCGGGCACGATCTCGACGTCGAGGCCGTATTTCTTGTAGGTGCCATCGGCGAGCGCCTGATAGAAGCCGCCATGCTCGGCTTCCGCCACCCAGTTAGTGCCGAAGCGCACTTTGTGCAGCGACGATCCATCTTTCTTCGGCTCGGGCGCCGCGCCATGCTGGGCCTGCGCCGGCAAGCTTGCCGCCAAGATAGCCCCCGAGAGAAACAGGATCGGCAGGATAAAGGCTTTGCGCTGCATCGAATCGGTTCTCCGCATTTTTCGGGTTCCTATGTACCGGATTGACGCTTCGGTCGCAGCCTCCGGCTATCGCGACGGATAAATGCCCGAAAATAACTAAAAATCCCGCCGCCGTGAGCCATTTTCCAACCAGAACCTTGTCCGGTCCAGACTTGTCTTAATCAGCCTAATTTGCATTGATAAGCCTGAAGAATAAGCACCCGCTTAGACAAGGCCGCCCAATGGCCAACAAGCGGATCATAATCATCGGGAGGATCAGAAAATGTCGCTTACCAAAACCCTGCTCGCAATCGCCGCCGCCACCTTGTTGTCGGCCGCGACCGCGTCGGCACAGACCGAAATCAAATTCGGACATGTGGGCGAACCTGGCTCGCTGTTTGACCAGTCCGCGCAGGAATTCGCCAAGCGCGCCAATGCCAAGCTCGGCAGCAAGGCGCACGTCACGGTCTACGGCTCGAGCCAGCTCGGCGGCGATGGCGAACTGATGAAGAAGCTCAAGCTCGGCACCGTCGATCTCGCGCTGCCCTCAACCGTGATGTCCTCGCAGGTGCCCGCGTTCGGCCTGTTCGAAATGCCATACCTCGTTAAAAACCGCGAGCACATGGCGAAAATCAGCGACCAGGTCGTCAACCCGACGCTGGTGCCGATCGCGGCAAAGTCCGGCTACAACATCATCGGGATTTGGGAAAACGGCTTCCGCCAGATCACCAACAGCAAGCACCCGATCAAAGTGCCGGCTGATTTGCAGGGCATTAAGCTGCGCGTTCCCGGCGGCACCTGGCGGGTCAAGATGTTCAAAGCCTATGGCGCCAACCCGAGCCCGCTCGCGTTCTCGGAAGTGTTCGTGGCGCTGCAAACCGGCGTGATGGACGGCGAGGAAAATCCGCTGGCCCAAATCTACCCGGCGCGCTTTTACGAAGTGCAGAAATACCTGTCGATGACCGGTCACGTCTACACGCCGGCCTACGTCACCGCCGGCGCGAGTTGGGCGCGGCTGCCGGCCGACGTACAGAAAATCCTCAAGGACACGGCAGTCGAGATGGAACCCGTGGTCTACAAGATCGCCGCCGGGCTTGACGACAGCCTGTACAAGAAATTGAAAGAAGCGGGGATGCAGATCAACGACGCCGACAAGGATGCCTTCATCAAGGCGAGTGCGCCGATCTACGACGAGTTCGCCAAGGAGGTGCCCGGCGGCAAAGAGCTGGTCGATAAGTCGCTGGCGCTGGGCAAATAATAGCTCACCAATGAAAAAGGGGCCGCCGCGGGGCGGCCCCGATCTTAAGGAGTTTTGCCTTGACACTCGACCGCCTGCGCGCGGGTTTCGAATACGTGCTCGAAACCATCGTCGTCGTGCTGGTGACGGCGCTGACCGCGCTCGTCATCTGCGGCTTTTGCTTCCGTTACCTCGGCCACGCGCTGTCCTGGTATGACGAGATCGCCTCGGTCGGCCTGGTCTGGCTGACCTATTACGGCTCGGCGCTTGCCGCCTTGCGCGGCGCGCATATCGGCGTGCCCGGCTTCGTCAACGCCATGCCGCCGAAGGCGCGCATCGCGGCCACCATATTCGCCGAAGTGGTGGTGTTCATCTTCATCATCATGCTCGCCATCACCGGCATCGAGGTGTTGGTCGTGCTCGGTGGCGACAACCTGGTCAGCCTCGAATGGATGCCGCAGCGCGTCACCGCCTCGGCCATTCCGATCGGGGCGGCGCTGTTCATCATCGCCGAGGCTCTGCGCCTGCCCAAATTGATGCGCGACGCGCGCGGCGGCGGCTTCATCGACACCGAAGCGATCGAGGCTATGTCGCACGGCGCCCCCGACCTCAGCGCCACCCCGGAGCCGAAACGATGACCATCACGATAATGCTCGTCGGCATGATCGCGCTCGCCGTGCTCAACGTGCCGATCGCGATCGCGCTCGGCTTCGTCGCCATGGTCGCGGTCGTGTTCATCCAGGGCACGCACATGCTGCCCAATGTCGCGCTGGAAATGTACGACGGCGCCTCGAGCTTCCCGCTGCTCGCGATCCCGTTGTTCATCCTGTCGGGCGCGATCATGAATGCCTCCTCGATCTCGCGACGGTTGATCGCGTTTGCAACCGCGGTGGTCGGCTGGGTGCGCGGCGGCCTGTCGATGGTGGCGATCGGCACCTCGGTGTTCTTCGCCGAGATTTCAGGATCCGCGGTCGCCGATGTCGCCGCGCTCGGCACCATCCTCATCCCGGCGATGAAAAATCGCGGCTACACCAAGGAAGTCGCCGCCGCCACCATGTCGTCGGCGGCAAGCCTTGCCATCATCATCCCGCCCTCGATCCCGATGGTGCTTTACGCGGTGATGGCGCAGACCTCGGTGGTCAAACTTTTCGTCGCCGGCATCATCCCGGGTCTGATCGGCGCGCTCAGCATGGCGGCGGCCGCCTATTACCACGCGGTCAAATACAACTTCCCGCGCGAGCAGGCTTTCCGCCTTTCGGAAGTCTGGCGTACGTTCAAGGAAGCGCTGTGGGCCTTCATTCTTCCCATCGCCATCCTCGGCAGCATTTTCGGCGGCATCGTCACCGCGACGGAAGGCGCCGGAATGGCGGTGGTCGCGGCGATCGTCGTCGGCGGCTTCATCTATCGCGATCTCGATTTCCGCGAACTGCGCAAGGCTTGCGTCGATGGCGGCATCCAGACCGCGGTGGTGATGCTGCTGGTGGCCTCCTCCGCGCTGATCGGCACGTTCCTCACCGAGGCGCAACTGCCGCAGGCGCTCGGCCACGCCATCACACAGGTGACCGACAATAAATATGTCGTGCTGTTCCTGCTCAACATCGTCTTTTTAATCCTCGGCATGTTCCTGCATTCGGCAGCCGCGATCATCCTCGTCGTGCCGATCGTGATGCCGATGGTCACCGCGGTCGGCATCGACCCCATTCATTTCGGATTGGTGGTGACGCTCAACCTCGCCATCGGCCAGCAGACGCCGCCGGTGGCAAGCGTGCTGATGACGGCTTGCGCCATCGCCAAGTCGGATATCTGGGAAACCACAAAGGACAACGTGCCTTATCTAGTGGCGCTGCTCGGCGTGCTTTTCCTGTGCACCTACGTGCCGTGGATCCCGATGGTGCTGGTCAACGTCTTTTACGGGAACTAACCGGAGAGACCGATGCGTTTGCTTCCGGTGCTTTTCGTTGCCGCCGCGACCCTGGCCGGAAGCGAGGCGCAAGCGCGCCGTGAATTTCCTTACATGGTCGAAAGAGCCGGCCCACGCATCGATCGTGTCGACATCATCGACAAAGGCATTTATCGCGCGATCCCGAAACTCTCCCAGCAGGATGAGGCCTCGCCAACCGGCGGCGTGCGCGCGCTGGCGGGGATTACGCTCATCAAGAATACCGACACCTTCAAGCCAACGCTCGGTATGCATTTCGGCATTCGCTACACCATCCGCGGATTTCCGGCCGGCGCGCGGGTGCGGATCAAAATCGTGCAGCATTATCCGATTGCCGGTTTGAAAAATCCGCGCAATCAAAAGGCTACCTACAGCTACGAGCAGACCAGCATGAAGGTGGTCGGCTATCCGGCTTTCGAGGGCTATCATCTGGGCGCGCCGTGGGAATTGGTGCCCGGCATCTGGAGCTTCGAAATCTGGCACGAAGGCCGGCTGCTGGCCGAACAGAAATTCGAACTGACCGCGAATTAGCGCGGCCGGAACCTCAGCCGTTCAGCTCTCGCCGCACGATGGCCGCGCCTTCGACCATGGCCGCCATTTTTCCGTAAGCGACCTCGCGCGACAGATATTTCAGACCGCAGTCGGGCGCGATCACCAGTTTATCGGCCGGCACGTAAGGCAGCGCGCGGCGGATGCGCGCGGCCACCGTTTCTGGATGTTCGATCGCCATGTTGGACAGGTCGAGCACGCCGAGAATGATGGTTTTGCCCGGCAGCGTTTTCAACACGCTGCAATCAAGCCCGGATTGCGCGGTCTCGATCGAAATCTGCCGCACCGGCGAGTTCGCAAGCTCCGGCAGGAACGAATAGCCTTCCGGCCGCACGTGGATGATCGCCGCATAGCCGAAGCAGATGTGCACGGCGGTCGTGCCGGTGACGCCGTCGAGCGCTGCGTTTAAGCCCTTCAAGCCTATCTGGCGCGCCTTGTCCGACCGCGCCTGCATGTAAGGTTCGTCGATCTGCACGATATCGGCGCCCGCCTTGAACAAATCCTTGATCTCGGCATTCACGGCCGCCGCGTAATCGAGCACCATTTCCTGCTCGTCTTTATAGAAATCATTCTGCGCCTGCTGCGACATGGTGAAGGGGCCCGGCACCGTGATCTTGATGACGCGGTCGGTATTGGCGCGCAGGAATTCAACGTCGCGAACTTCGACCGGATGCTTACGGCGTATTTTGCCGGTAATGCGCGGCACCGGATTGGGGTGGCCGGAACGATCGAGCGCGGTGCCGGGGTTGTCGATGTCGACGCCTTCAAGCGCGGTGGCGAAGCGGTTGGAGTAGCTTTCGCGGCGCTGCTCGCCGTCGGTGACGATATCGAGCCCGGCCCGTTCCTGCTCGCGAATGGCAATGAGCGTCGCGTCGTCCTGCGCTTCGTCGATGAATTCGGGCGGGATACGCCACAGTTCTTTGGCGCGCACGCGTGGCGGAAAGCGGCCGGCGAGCTTCTTGCGGTCGATCAGCCATTCCGGCTGCGCGTAGGAGCCGACCAGCGAGGTCGGCAAAAGCGACAATGGCATTGTGGCCTCTCCCGAGCAATTGATGCGAGCGCATTTTATGTGTGAGCCTCGAAGTGTGAACGGCCATTGTGTGACCGTCCATCCTTCGAGGTCCGCTTCGCTCGCACCGAAGATGACGGATTTGAAGCTTTGCCGCTAGCCGACAGATGCATTCGAACAGTTATCTGGCTGTGGGTGTCTTGCCCTTATTTAGTTGTGACCCGGCCTATTCCCACTTTGTAGGTATTTGAAAGGACTACGACTCTTGCGTGTTCTTATCCTTTCGTTAACCTTCGCCATTATTGATTCGCGCAAAAACACCCTCGAACGGAAGCGCATTGTCAAAAAGTCTCGCGAACTCAGCGCAAGTGACTTCATCGTCACCTAGACTAGAAAGCACTAATTATGTGCCGCGGGTTCTTATTGTCGAAGACGAGCTTGGATACGCAGTCGAATTAATGAGTGCGCTTCGAATATCAACAACCCCCACGCAAACAATGCGATTCGAAGTTGACATTACCGCCGAACCAATGGTGGCAATTGAGCATGCACGTCGGGACGACATCGATATTTATATCGTCGACCTTAAATTCAAAGATCCTGAAAACCCTAGTATCGAAAATCCGGAGATCGGCAAGGCGCTGATAAAGGAAATTCTTGAAGCGACGAATGCTGGGCTAATTGTACACTCAACAATGCCTGCCGATGAATACGCGGTGGAGTTTATGTTGCTCGGTGCTGATGACTATATTGAGAAAATGTCACGCGAAGGCGGGGCACGAGAAGTTAGGGAAGGAAAGCATCTCAAGGACAAACAACTTGCGCTTCATGAAATCCTTAGAGCCAAAGTATTGGCGGTGTGGCGCCGTGTGCAACTTACACGCCCCTCTCAGTTCGAAAACATCGCCCACAACGGTCGTTTATTTCTAATCGGCGACTGGTATTTCCTCATTGGGAGCCGTGAACTCAAAAACAAAAAGAATGAAACAATTAGAATATCACCTACCGAACACGCGCTGCTCCGATATCTGTGCGCCGTCCAAGGGCACGAGATCGACGTGGAGACTTTTAATTTGGAAATACTTGGGCGATCTCCATCAGAGAGAGAGAAGAGGGTTGATAACTACATTTTTCGAATCCGCAACCGACTTGGCCCTTCTGTGCAACTAACCTCAAACAGAGCAGGCAAATATAGGTTGCTCACTGTTAAAGAGTTAGGCAATCCATCTTTTGTGCCAAGTGGGTAATCCCCTCGTTATGTGATCATCACCTAAGTCGCGGTACTAGCCAAATCAGCGGGCCACACAAGGCTGCCGCCAAAATCGACGGCAACATCGCATGCAGCCAAAAGACGTCAGCGCGGACGAGACTCGCAGTAAGGGATATCCCTTGCATTACAGCGCCCGTATAAAGAGCACATACGAATTCGATTTCATTTCGGAGCATTGCCAAACTCCCATAGCAGGTCGAATCTGAACTACAGAAGTCTGTATTAGATGCTATAATTCGTGACTTTTTTGTTAACGCCTGAAAACGCTGGCTAGCAAACCATTTTATTCGCACTTGCCCGCCGAGCGGCTCAACTCCCCCGGGGCGGAGAAATCAACGCACCGCGGCAAGACTCATCGCCAGCACGCGCGCGACGTGAGTGGCGTCGCGGCCGCTGCCGTCGTGGATCTGGTGACGGCAAGAGGTGCCGTCGGCGACGATCAGCGCGTCCTCCGGCGCGCGGCGCACCGCGGGCAAAAGCGAGAGTTCGCCCATCTTGAGCGAGACGTCGATGGTGTCGGCCTTGTAGCCGAAGGAGCCGGCCATGCCGCAGCAACTCGACTCGACGGTCTCGACATTCAGTTCGGGAATCAAACGCAACACGCTTTCGACGGCGCCCATCGTGTCGAATGCTTTCTGGTGACAATGGCCATGCAGCAAGGCTTTGCGCGGCAAGGGTGCAAGCGGCAAATGGAGTTCGCCCGCTTTATGTTCGCGCGCGAGGAAGTCCTCCAGCGGCATCGCGTGGGCGGAAAGCTTTTCGGATGCCTCGCCTTTGATCAGCGCCGGCAGTTCGTCGCGGAAGGTGAACAGGCAACTCGGCTCCAGTCCCACGATCGGAATACCGCGCGCGGCCAAAGGCGCCAGCGCGTCGAGCGTACGCTGCATCTCGCGCCGCGCCTCGTCGACCTTGCCGACCGAAAGGAAAGTGCGGCCGCAGCAGAGCGGACGCGTCGAGCCATCTTTCGGCAGCGGCGCGATCACGCGATACCCGCCGGCGACCAGAACGTCCTTGGCGGCGTCGAGATTTTCACGCTCGAAATAGCGGTTGAAGGTGTCGGCGAACAGAACGACCTCGCGCGGCGGCTTGTCCGGCTTTGCGGTGCCGTAATTCCAGTCGGAGCGGTCGCGGTAAATATCCTTGCGCCATTTCGGCAGGCTGCGTTTGGCGGAAAAGCCGGCGATCCGCTCCGATGCATCGCGCAGGACCGAAAGGCGGTCGCGCATGTTGAACAGCGCGGCAAAGCGCACGGCATAAGGCGCGTAGCGCGGCAGGTAGCCGACCAGTGTGTCATGCAGCGTCAGGCCATGCTTTGTGGCGCGCGCGGCCTGCACTTCGATTTTCATGCGCGCCATGTCGACGCCGGTCGGGCATTCGCGTCGGCAAGCCTTACATGAGACGCAAAGTGAAAGCGTCTCAGCCATCTCATCGGAGGTGAGCGCATCCGGCCCGAGTTGGCCGGTAACGGCAAGCCGCAGCGAATTGGCGCGGCCGCGCGTCACGTCGCGCTCGTCGCGGGTGACACGGTAAGATGGGCACATGGCGCCGCCGGCCATTTTACGGCAGGCGCCGTTGTTATTGCACATCTCGATAGCGCCCTGAAAACCGCCGCCGGCGCCGGGATAAGCCGACCAGTCGAGTTCTGTCTTCATCTCGACGCCGTGGTAGCCGGGCTTGAAGCGCAACAGCGAGCGGTCGTCAAACTTGGGCGCGCGCACGATCTTGCCGGGATTGTAGAGACCCTTCGGATCGAAGCGGTCCTTCACTTCTTCGAAGGCGCGCGCCAGCCGCGAGCCGAACATCGGCTCGTTGAATTCCGAACGCACGATACCGTCGCCATGCTCGCCGGAATGCGAGCCTTTATATTCTCGCACCATGGCGAAGGCCTCTTCGGCGATCGCGCGCATGGCATGCACGTCTTTTTCCAGCCGCAGGTTCAGCACCGGCCGCACATGCAAACAGCCGGACCCGGCATGCGCATACCAGGTGCCGCGCGTGCCGTTCCTCTCGAATATTTCGGTCAACCGCGTGGTGTAGTCGGCGAGATGCTCGAGCGGCACCGCGCAATCCTCGACGAAGGAAACTGGCTTTCCCTCGTCCTTCATCGACATCATAATATTGAGGCCGGAGGTGCGAACCTCGGTGATCGCCGCTTGCAAATCGGGATTGAGCACCTCGACCACGCCGCCCCATTTGGCGCCGCTATTGTTCCAATTAAATCCAAGATCGCCGATCAATTCTTTAAGCCGCCGCAACCGGCGCAGATTCTCCTCGTGGTCGGCTTCGCCGAATTCGACCAGCAGGATCGCTTCCGGCACATCGCGCACGAATTTGTCGAGGGTCGGCTTGAAAATCGGGATCGCGCCGGCGAGTTCGACCATGGTGCGGTCGATTAGCTCGACCGCGATGGGCTGCAAGCGCACGATATGCTGCGCGCTATTCATTGCCTCGTAGAAGGAGCCGAAATGCACCGCGCCGACCGCGCGTCGGCCCAGCAATGGCGACAGCTTCAATTCAATGCGGGTCGAGAAACCGAGCGTGCCTTCGCCGCCGACCAGAATGTGCGAGAGATTGATGTCATTCTTACCCGGCACCAGCGCGTCGAGATTATAGCCGCCGACGCGGCGCTGCACCTTCGGGAAACGCGCGGCGATTTCGCTGGCCTCGCGCGCGCCGATGTTCAACAGGTCCTGCGCCAGCGGCCGCATCAATGGCGGCACGTCATCGATGTTGCCGCCAATGCGGCCGAAATGCCCCAGGGTGCCGTCGGCGAGCAGCGCGTCGATCGACAAAACATTATCGCGCATGGTGCCGTAACGCAGCGAACGGCCGCCGCAGGAATTGTTGCCGGCCATGCCGCCAATGGTTGCGCGCGAGGCGGTCGAAATATCGACCGGAAAGCAGAGGCCGTGCTGTTTGAGCTGCCGGTTGAGATCGTCGAGCACAATGCCGGGCTCGACCGTGCAGCGCGCATGCTTGACGTCGAGATCGATCACCCGGGTCAGATATTTCGAGCAGTCGACCACCAGCGAATCATTGACGGTCTGGCCCGACTGCGAGGTGCCGCCGCCGCGCGCCAGCACGGTCACCCCCTCCGAATGGGCAATTCCTATCGCCCGTTCGGCTTCTTCTATCGTGCGCGGGGCAACCACGCCGACGGGGGTTATTTGATAATGCGAGGCGTCGGTTGAATAACGGCCGCGCGTAAATACGTCGAATTGAACGTCCCCGGTCAATTCGGCCTTTAGCCGCCGTTCCAGACCGGGCATCACAATCGCCACGCCGTTAATCCTTGCCGTGCGCCCCTAAGGGTCTATGCGTATGGGCTGGTTTGATGTGCGGAAAACCGCTTGACCGCAATGTTGCATTCATAGTTCAACGCCACAAGCGCCGCCCCTTTCAAGCCGGGACGGACCGGGCGGCAAGCCCGTGAAATACCCTCAAAAACTGCCGTCGCAGGAGCGGACTATAAAATGGCTCAGAATTCCACGCGTTTGGCCGGTCGCCACTTTTTGCACATTCCGGGCCCGACTCCGGTGCCCGACCGTATCTTGCGGGCGATGGACACCCCCATCATCGACCACCGTGGACCGGAATTTTCCAAGCTGGCGAAAAAATGCCTCGAAGGCATCAAGACCATTTTCAAGACCACCAACCCGGTGATCATCTATACTGCGACCGGCACCGGCGCCTGGGAAGGCGCGCTGGTCAACACGCTGTCGCCCGGCGACAAGGTGCTGATGGTCGAGACCGGCCAGTTCGCCACGCTGTGGAAGAACAT
>Ga0207933_1000157_pt1 | contig 71190 bp, 47 predicted proteins | sample NGESurdeep092012_4_FD_184488 | JGI IMG/M metagenome (GOLD analysis project Ga0207933, IMG submission 184488) | Arctic peat soil microbial communities from Barrow, Alaska - NGEE Surface sample F53-3 deep-092012 (SPAdes) | ecosystem: Environmental > Terrestrial > Soil > Wetlands > Peat ...
GGAGGGCAGCCGCAAGACAATTAAGCCCTTTCTCTATGGGCGAACGGCATGATGCCGTTCGCTCAAATGCCCCCGAACGCCCAACCGCACAAGGAGAATCACCATGAACCCCAACACCGCAACCGAGTACCGCAACCTTCCACTTAACGTCCTCATTCCATCCAAAACCAACCCGCGTCGCATCGTCGAAGATGATTCGCTCAGAGAGCTTGCCGAAAGCATCAGTGTTCACGGCGTTTTGGAGCCTCTGATTGTCCGTCCTGTCACCGAGCGGGACTTCGAGGTTGTCGTCGGAGGGAGGCGTTTCGCCGCTTCCAAGAAAGCTGGCAAGGATGATGCGCCATGCAGCATCCGCAACCTGACAGATGCTCAAGTTCTGGAGATTCAGCTCGTCGAAAATCTCCAGAGGCGCGACGTTCACCCGATGGAGGAGGCGCATGGTTTTCATGCGCTCCTAAAGTTGGAGGAACCGAAGTACACCATCGAACAGATCGGAGCCAAGGTGGGCAAGGCACCCGCATACGTCGCCAGCCGTGCCCGGTTAACCAAGCTTATCCCGGCAGTGGTCGAGGCGTTCTATGCCGAGGAGATCGGCGTTGGACATGCCTTGCTTCTGGCGAAGCTCCAGCCAGCCCAACAGGAAGCCGCTCTCGCTAGCTGTTTTCGTGAGGATTGGGGCGGGGCAGCAGGGAAGGCCAAACGCATCGTCCTTCCCGTTCGGCATCTCCAGTATTGGATAGAGCATAACGTCCTCTTGCTCTTGAAACAGGCACCGTTCAACAAGCGGGATGCCCAACTGCTACCCGCCGCCGGAAGCTGTGTCGATTGCCCCAAACGCACCGGACACAACAAGCTGCTCTTCTCGGATGTGAGTGGGAACGCGGACGCTTGCACCGACCCCCACTGCTACGCGGCCAAGTTGGAGGCGCACGTCCAGAAGCAGATCGCGGCCAAACCGGAGATAGTCCAGATCAGCACGGCCTACGGCAAGACGCAGGATGGCAGCAAGATCATCACCCGCAGCAAGTACGTCGAGATTCGCGCGGACAAGCCGGACACCCCGGAGAAAGCGAAGCAGCCGGAGTTCAAGACGTGCAAGTTCATCGCCGAGGCTATCGTCTCCGAGGGCATCGACAAGGGCGAAGTGCGGAGGGTTTGCGCCGAAGCCGATTGCCCGATTCATCGCCCCAAGAAGCAGTCCACCAAGGCTGATTCCAGCTTCAAAGCGGAGCAGGACAAGAGCTGCAAGGAACAAGCACTGGCGAACGCTACCGGAGTGCGCGTCCTGCAAACCATCGTCGCCGCCGTTCCCGTCCGATTGATGAAGCGGGATTTTCTCTTCATCGCCGAACAGATGCTCCCGTTGCTTGACGACAAACGGCTGGAGATGATCGCCCGGAACCGAGGCATCCGAGCGAAGGAAGGCGAATCCGCAGCCAAGCTGCTATCCGCTTTTCTCCGCAAGGCCGAGGAAGGCGTTATCGGTAAGGTGATCGTCGAAGCTGTCATCCTGCTATCGGCCAGCAAGCAAGCGGATGGAGGGAAGGTCCTCCGTGCCGCAGCCCAGGCGTACAAGGTGGATACCGATGCGATTGCCCTCAAGGTAAAGCATGAGTTCACCGCGAAAGAGAAGGCACGCACAGAGACGAAGAAACTATCATCGGTAGCAACCCCGAAGAAGAAGCAAGCAGCATAGGAAAAAGGGCGAAACGGCTGCCCGTAAGGGGCAGCCGATTCGCCCTTTTTAAGCGTCGCCCTCTCGGTCGCAACTTCGTCGGAGGTTCAGTCACAACCAAGTACCCTATCGAGCATTTTCCGTGGTAAATTTGATCACACCGAAATCAGATTCAAGACAAGATATTTTCGCGTTGATAGGCGGAGCACGATGCGCGTCGCAAGAGTAGCGTGGATTGCCGGGTGGTTGCTCTTGAAACTGGTACAGGGGGGCGAAGGAATCGCCCAGTCTCAAGTTGCCTATCCGAATCAAAATGGCCAACGATTCGTTTGGAATGGAGTAACTCTGATGCCCCTCTATTCGAACGGGGCTTTCCCTTGTGACCGGTGGCAGGTGTGGTATTTCAAGCAGGGCGATGCTCATACCCCAGGTTCTCAATGGGGTTCTGAGGACGGAAAATCGGCTGACGAAGTTCTGAAAAGGCAACAGAAGGCCGTTGCGTTTGACCATCAATATGCGAAGTTTTTCAGAGTTCAGTATCCAACCGACCCGTTTGTTCATGACAACTTCGTGGGGCCCATCTGCATATCCGAAGCTACGTTGGCGGGAAGGCCACAGGCGCTTAAGCTCTTGGAGGAGATCGGCGATCGGGCAGACAAACTTCAAGGTCTCATAGAAAATTCTCGTACAGCTATGAACTTGGTCGAGCAAGAAAAACCCGGAGAAGGAAACGCATACCTTTTGAAGGATAAAACTCCGCTGGAGGAGTTTCTCACGCAAGTGCATGATATTCCCGAAAAATTGAACAAAACCCATCAACTTGTAATGTCAAATATTAGCGTTCCGCTCATTCAGCTTGAGGCAAACCTATCTGATATAGACAAGAAGCTAGAAGAAGCCGAGCAACTTGTCTCGAAGCTGCCGAAGCCGACACCAAGTCTGCGAAGTCGGTCCGACGACCGATGCCTCCTGGTTGCGACCAGTTCAAGCAAGGTTAACTGCGATTCGGCCGGGCAATGCGACGTTCGCACCTTCAAATCGTCATGCGACAGCGCCGGGGTCTACACGGAAAGCGATTGCACTTGGGATCACCGAACAGGGCAGACACACTGCCAGTAGGAGAAACGATGAAGATCATCCGCTTCGTGTTGCTGAGTTCATTGATAGCCGCCCCACTGTTGGAAGCGCAGCAGTCTAACGCAACACAATACGGTCAGGTCTTCAATAATGTTTCCACGGTTACAGGTAAAGTTCTGGTGCTGTTTGGCACGGAGGGCGATCAGGCGTTCTTGAAAGGTATGGCCGCTGCCGAGCATAAGGGTACATTTATTTGCGATAACATTGATGCTCAACAAACGAGATCGCAAGCCTTCGCTCTTGGGGCGGATAGCAAATTTACTTGGAATCTGTCTGGAAGCACTTGGCCGGTCAATGACACTGTCGTTGTCTGTGGAACCGTTACGTTCCAGCAGTCATATAGCAATGATTCGGTTGATACAACATTCAAATTCGGAGCTTGGGGCAGCGCAATCGCATATCCGGGTGTAACGCAGCAGGTTCCATCACTGACATTTTCATATGTTGACTACTGTCCTCAGAGCACCCGGAACTGTGAGACCTCAGCTCTCCATCCTGAACCTGAGATGCCGATGAGAACTGCTCATGTTTCGGGTTCCGTGAGAGCGCATGACTGCGCTGGAAAGGCCGAAATTACGGGAGGATCGGTACAGGTGGTGCTCAACACTACAGCGGAAGGAAGAGACTTTAACAGATCGACGGCCATCGGAGACGTGTGTGATGCTATTCCGAAATCCTTTCAAGATGACAGTATTTCTTCTAGCGACACACTGGACAGCGGCCATGCTCGCATCCACTTCTCGTTGGATATTTCTATAAAGGGTAGGAGCGTTCCTGCCTATGTTTACGTGTGTGCCGACGTTGACAGGTATAAGGGCTCCGATAAAGATAGCTGCGATGACGACAGCACCTCAACCCATATCTTTCGTAAGGTTTCGATAACGCTGCAACCGAACCAAACGATAAATCTCGACGAGATGTTCCACGATTACACTCGCTGATCGTCGATTGCTTTCGTTCGTTTGGCTATCGTAACGACTGACGAGCAAGAGCTAATGGAAATCGTGCGAACGCAGTTCCATCGCGCTATCGACCAGCGGTGTGAGCCGCGTCGCCTTCACATGAATCACGCCATCTTGATTCTGCAATACGCCTTCCGCCAATAGGAATTTGCTTCGCACGACGGTCAGCCGCTCCCGTTCGTAGAGATCGGGCGTCACGATGACGTTCGCAATGCCGGTTTCATCTTCCATCGAGATGAAGATGAAACCCTTTGCAGTACCGGGCCGCTGTCGGGCGATGACACACCCCGCCGCCCTCACAAACTCCCCATCCCGGCAACGGCGAAGCTCTACGGCTGAGAGCACATTTCTCGACTGCAATTCCTGCCGTCGATAGTGCATGGGATGTTTCCCAACTGTGAGTCCAGTCCCAGCGTAATCGGCTACCAGACGCTCCTCCGTATTCATCTGAGCTAGAGGCAGAGCATCGGAAGCTTCCCGGAGCCAGTCGCTATTCTGCCGGAGTAGCGGCCCTTCCAGTTTGCCGGCGCGTTCCACCTGCCAAAGCGCGTCCCGGCGATGCTCGATTCCATCGAGTTTGTTGAGAGCGCCCACCCGTGCCAGCAGCGTTAGCTCTTTACGGTTGAGCACAGGAACGCGCAACGCGAGGTCTTCCGCTGAGCGGAAGTGGCCGTCTTGCGAACGAGTCGCAACGACGGCTTCTGCGGACTGACGCCGCAGACCCTTCGCGTAGCCCAGGCCCATCCGCAACGAAAGCGCACCATCGACCTCATGTTCGATGGTGCAAGCCCAATCGGACACCTGAATGTCGATTGGCCTAACGCGCAGCCCATGACGCTGCGCGTCTTTCACCAGCACGGCAGGCATGTAGAAGCCCATCGGTTGGTTGTTCAGGATCGCGCAGGTAAACGCGGCGAGATACTTCACTTTCAGGTAGGCCGAGGCATACGCAATCAGAGCGAAGCTGGCCGCGTGGGACTCAGGGAACCCGTATAGCGCGAACGAACTGATGTTCTGAATGATGTTCTCCTGAGTGGCAGCATCAAGTCCGTTGGTCGTCATGCCCGCACGGAGCTTGCCTTCGAGATTCTTCATCCGCTCCCAGGACCGCCGCATCCCTACGGCGCGGCGCAACTCTTCCGCCTCGGCACCGGAAAAGTTGGCAACTGTCATCGCTATGCGTAACAGTTGCTCTTGGAAGAGTGGAACGCCAAGCGTCCGCTTGAGCACAGGTTCCAGAGAGGGATGCGGATACGTCACGGCCTCTTTCTTCTGACGCCGCCGCATATAGGGGTGCATCATCTTCCCGACGATGGGGCCGGGGCGAATGATGGCGACTTGTACGACGAGATCATAAAAGCGTGTGGGACAGTTCCGAGGCAGGGACGCCATCTGTGCCCGACTCTCCACTTGAAACATGCCTACGGTGTCGGCCTGTTGCAGGACTTTATAAACATCCTCATCCTCCGGCAGTTGGGCCAGGTCAATGGACTCTCCATAGTGCCGAGGTATCAGTTCGATGCAGTCCTTCAAGACAGCCATCATGCCGAGACCGAGCAGGTCTACCTTGATGATGCCGAGGTCGGCACAGTCTTCCTTGTCCCACTGGACGACGGTACGACCGGGCATGGACGCACGTTCGAGCGGCACGACGCAGTTCAACTGACCCTGACAGATCACCATGCCACCCGAATGCTGTCCGAGATGGCGCGGCAGGTCTTGAAGGCGCATACAGAGTTCGAGGTACTTTGCGATGCGCGGATGCTTGAGGTCGAATCCCGCATTTTGGAACGAATGCGCCATCGTATCGGTCTTGCCGCGCCACTCCCATTGACTGACGAGACCAGACAATCGCCCCAGCGATTCTTGATCGAAGCCGTGGGCCTTACCAACCTCTCGCGCCGCCGACTTCCCGCGATAGGTAATGACGTTCGCCGTCATAGCGGCCCCGAGTTCGCCGTATCGCTGGTAGACGTATTGGATGGCCTGCTCTCGCTTGTCTTCAGACGGAAGATCGAGGTCGATGTCCGGCCACTCGCCCCGGCTCTCACTCAGGAACCGCTCAAAGAGCAGTTCCATCCCTACCGGGTCGATAGCAGTTATTTCGAGCGCATAGCAAACGGCAGAGTTCGCCGCACTGCCGCGGCCTTGAATCAGGATGTCGTTTTTCTTGCAGAAACAAACGATGTCCCAGACGATCAGGAAGTATCCGGCAAAGCCAAGCCGCGCGATCAGATCGAGTTCGTGATCGACTTGCTTCTTCGCTCGCTCCAGAAGGGCGCAGTCATTCTTCGGCCCATATCGGCGCATCACGCCTTCGGCGACTCGCTTTCTGAGAAAGCTGTCCATCGTCTCGCCGTCCGGAACCGGGTAGCGCGGAAACTCATAGCCAAGATCATCCAGTTGGAAACGCAGACGAGAGGAGAGTTCAAGCGTCTCCGCTATCGCACCCGGCACATCGCGGAAGAGCGCAGCCATCTCTCGCCCAGGGCGCAGATGCCGCCGGTCGTTGAGAGCCAGTAGACGACCGGCGTGGTCGAGATCGGTGCGGTGGCGCACCGCCGTAAAGACATCGAGCACCTCGCGGTCGTATGCCGTGGCGTAGCGGACTCCATTGGTGGCGAGGACCGGCAGCTTCAAAGTCGCTGCGATTCTGAGTGCCGCTTGATTGCGCCACTCCTCCTCACGTTCACGGTGACGCTGGACTTCGATGTAGACGCTGTCTCTCCCGAAAATCCTTACCAGCCGTTCGACCGTCTCACGGCCTGCCTCCTCACCGCCGCTCACCAGCGCGGCAGCCAACGGGCCTTCGTCGCCACCCGTGAGGCAGACCAGGCCGGCAGAGTATTTCTGTAGGTCGTCGAAGGTAGCCGCGCCTTCGCATTTGACCCTCTCCCGCATCTTGAAGCGTGTGATGATCTGACAAAGGTTCTGGTAGCCGACCCGCGCCTCGCACAGCAAGGACAGCCGCGCGGGTTCGGCGGGATGTAGGTGCGGGAGCCACGCTGGAGGGGTAAGCCGGTTTCCGAAACTCGATACGGCAATCTCCGCTCCGACATGAGCATGGACGTTATTCCGTTTCGCGCTTGTGTGGAAGCGCGCCGACCCGTAGACACCGTTGCGGTCGAGCAATGCCATCGCGGGCATCTCCAGTTCGACGGCCCGCTTGATAAGGTCCTCAGGTTGCGAAGCGCCTTCAAGGAAGCTGAAGGCGCTTGAGGAGTGCAGTTCGATGTATCGCTCAATCATAGAGCGTCACCACTTGCCATGACTGCTCTTTCAGATCGCGCACCAGACAGCAACAGAGCATCGCTCCGTCACTGGATCGACCAATCAGATCCCATTGCTCCAGTGCCCAGGTCTGACGGTTCCACCAATCGCCTTCGGCCAGCCACGGGCCATAGGCGTGTTCCACTTCATACCTGCAATCTCGAAAAACAAAGGATGACGGTTGCCGATCGCGCAGCGTGATCGACGCCCTCTCCGGTGGACGGAGTTGCCGCATCGCCGCCGAAGAGCTAACAGTCGCGGACGAGGAGCTATGAGCTGACGGTACTTTGAAGGGCTCGACACGAAAGCCGTCCGGCTGATTCGTGTCTCGGAGTACGGGGCTGCCCACGCACTCATCTCCCACCAGAGCGCGGATGCGGGCAAGCGTTACATCCAGACGCATCGGCTCCGGCAGTTGGGGAGAGAACAAGCCGAGCTGCACCTTGCTGGTGCTACCGGATTCAGCAGTGAGTATGACCGCAACAATCGCCGCCTGTGGCGGATGCGCCTCAAGATCAAGTTGCAACAGCTTGAGCCAGAGGGGACGATCATTCGTTGGTAGAGCGGGCCGCACTGTCCGCGTGTGTACAACATTTCCTTCCAGAGACAATGTGATCGTGACCGAAGCGAGTGCAAGCACACGAGCCGTCACTCGGAATATGAGCTGTTCCAGCATCACGTTGACGACGAAAAGCAGACGTTCAAGCTCCCCAACCGGCGTGTCCAATTCCATTCGCTCTTCAAGTTCAAACTTCGCTTCATACGGCACGAAATGATGCGGTAGTTCACCGCGCGCCAACTGGCGAAGGCGTTTGCCTTCTTGTCCTATACGCGAAATCAGTTCCTTTTCTGGCAGAGCGGCCATGGCCCCGAGTGTGCGGATACCCCATAGAGCGAATGTCTCCGCGTGCTCACTCGATACGTCCAGAACTTTGAGAGGCAACGGAGAGAGAGCATCGCCTTCATTGCCGGGCGCAATGAAGGCGATGCGCGAAGAGGAACCGCGAACACAGGACAGGGCAGCGTAGAAATTCCTGCTTATCGCAACTGATGCTCTCACCCCAAGCGCTTGCACACGACGCAGGAGCTCCCGCGCCAGCAATTCAGGCGGGCCAAGCAGTTTCTCCGTCCCCGCAATATCAATCAAGCAAAGGAAGGCGCAGCGATCGCTACGATCTTCGATGCGCGGGGAAAAGGCGCCCGCGCACTCCAGCATGACCGCGTGTGTCGAGACCTCTTCCATGTGTGATCGTGGAAGCGCAATGAACGAGGAGAAGGTGTCCAACTCTACTCTCGTCATTCCACGGACTATGCCCAGATAGCGAGCCTTCGCATTGAACGAGCAAACAGTTTGTAGTGGAGGTTCACCTTCAATGACAACGACGGGCTGCTCTCGCAGCTCTGGCCGCAATCGCAAGATCGCTTGCGCCGGAAACTCCTTCGCATAGAGGCACGCATACAGTTCGCCGGCACGGTTCATCGAATGCCTGCCCATGCTGTTTTGCTCTGCCAATCCGCACCGCTTGCACGTTGCGGAGGCTTGCGAAACGGAACTACCTTCGCCGAGGCTTCGGTGAATCGCTGGCGCGATACCTCAATATGGCGTTCAAGGCCGGCGAGCACTGTGCTCTTGTCGGAGAGCGGCGGTCCTGCTTGGAGACGCAGGACAAGACCCGCGCTGCTCTTCGAGCAAGCGTGTTGCGTCAGCAGGACGACGCTTGTTCGGCTTCGCTCCGCAGCTCCGCCGTAGCGGAACCATGTCGCCAGCGGTATGCGTGAGACGTGCTCAGGCGCAATGCTTCCCAAATCCAGCACGATTGCGCTGAATCCACCCGCCTGCAAAAGCAGATCAGTAACACGCAATGCTTGCTCGATCCTCGACCAGGGCTTTGCTGTACGGGTTGAAAGACTGTGGCGCTTGGCGGGCCGGAAGGTGTGCGGCTCAACAGGGTTTCGTTCGACCCGAATCTTTCGTTGCGGCTCGGCGCACCGGGGAGCGACGGCATCGCGTCGCAACAAGTCGCTGACACCATCGGACAAGCCCTTTGCTTCAGTCCGAGGATGTGGGCCAAAGCCCCCACCGTGCAACCCTCTCTTCGCTGCGGGCGGGGCAAGATACTTCTCTGGCAGCGCGAAGTCACCTTGAGGAGGTGACGCAGGTTGGTTGGAAGGCTGTACGCCGCAGCGAACCCAGAGAAGCCGTTTCAGGTCTATGCCGGATGCGGCGGCGGACTCAGGGCTGAGCGCGTTCGACACGTCGATCCACGCACAGACTCTCTCCGCCTTCGTGAGCTGCGCCAGGAATGATAGAGCAAGGGCCGTTCTCCCAGAGCATTCCGCCCCAATCATCTCCGTTACCGCGCCTACCGGAAGTCCGCCATCCAGGGCGGCATCAATCGCTACAATCCCCGTAGGCGCGACCTCACGGATTGTCTTAGCCGCAGGCGTGAGGGCGGACGGGATTCGGTCTGCCAGGGCAGCTTCGATTTGGGTACGGAGGGTGGCGGCGGCTCGCATAGTGTTCGCCTTATATTCGCCTACCGCGCCATGATGTACAAATGGCAAATGCAATGGGAATTGTGCAATCGCCTTGCAAGTGGTTGAAGATAATCTATTTAGGGTGCGAAGATTTCATGCAAGGGTTGGGCTACGGGGGCGAATATGTGCGGCAGATATTTCCGTCGATCGGACAAGCAGCGAATCGCCGATGCGTTCCACCTTGGAGTCTTCGAGGACCTGCCCTTGGAGGTGGCCCCCTCCTACAACATCGCGCCAACTACGATGCAGCCGGTCATCCGCAACAACCGCGACACCGGAGAGCGCGAGATGGTAGCGATGCGATGGGGCATGGTGCCGAACTTCGCCAAGTCGCTTGCCGACTTCAAGGGCTTCTCAACCATCAACGCAAAGGCTGAGACCCTGCTTTCAAAGCCCCTATGGAGAGTTCCGTTTCATCGCCGGCGCTGCCTTATCCCCGCCGATGGATTTTATGAATGGAAGCGGTTGGATGAGAAGACCAAGCAGCCCTACGCCTTCGCTCTACGAAGCGGAGAGCCGTTTGCCTTCGGCGGAGTGTGGGACGCCTGGAAAGACCCCGCGACCGAAGATTGGCTCCAGAGCTTCAGCATCATCACCACCGACCCCAACGAACTTACCGCAACCGTTCACAACCGAATGCCAGTGATCTTGAAGCCGTCCGACTACGACCGATGGCTGGACCGTATGGATGCCGAGCGTTCTCCGGTGGACCTGCTAAGGCCATACGAGGCGCGCGAGATGGAAGCACACCCGGTAGACCCCCGCGTAGGAAACGTTCGCAACAACGAACCCGGACTTTGCGCTCCGTGGGCCTGCCCACCGAATTCGCAGTAATGAAGATGATCGTCGAGCTTGGTTCATTCGCTTTCTACTAAGATTGAACAGCCTATGCGAATCCAGTTTGTAGAGATAGCCAACTTTCGGAAACTGCTCTCTGTGCGAGTCGATCTCGCTAAGGAGACAACTTTGCTCGTGGGAGCGAACAACAGCGGCAAGACATCCGCGATGCTTGCGATGCGGCACTTTCTGTTCGATCAAGGAGCTTTTTGTATCAACGATTTCACTCTTTGTCACTGGGAAACGATCAATGAGATCGGTACTAGCTGGCAACTCTTGCCTGAGAACGGCGGCGTACAGCCCACGGACTCAAGTGAGTGGACAAGCGTTCTGCCCACCCTTGACCTCTGGTTCAATATAGAGGAAGGCGAGATTCACTATGTGAGCAAACTTATACCGACCCTCGATTGGGAGGGCGGGCTCCTTGGTGTGAGGCTTCGCCTTGAACCCAAGAATATCGAAGAGCTCTACAAGGACTATCTGGTTTCGGTCGGTGAAGCTGCCGCAATCCAGACTTTGGTCCCTCAAGAAGAAGGAAAACCGACTAAAACCATCAAGCTATGGCCCGAGAACATGCTTGACTTTGTGCAACGAAGACTGAAACGACATTTTTCGGTACATGCGTATCTATTAGATCCAACAAAGATTCAAGATGTTTTGAAGGGGCAAGCTCGCTTACAAGCTCTTTCTGAGAATGCACAGCCTCTTGAAGACGATCCTTTGTCGGGGCTGATCCGAATACACGAAATCAATGCACAGCGGGGTTTTGGACAAGTTACGGAGAACACCGAACAATCGGACGCCCCCGCAAATCGTAGTGATCGTCGCTTATCGGATCAGCTCAGGCGCTACTACGTGCGCCATTTAGACCCGTTTGACAAACCTGTACAGGAGGACCTAGAGGCATTACAAGCCATCGAGAGCGCCGAAGGTGCTTTCGACAAAAGGTTGGAGGCCTCCTTCCTCAAAGCTTTTGCCGAAGTGCAAGGTATCGGATATCCAGGAGTTACTGATCCAAAGCTTAAGGTATCGACGCGCCTACGGCCAATCGACGGACTAGACCATGACTCAGCAGTCACCTATGAAATAGACGTTGTCATGGGATCAACGAAGACTCCCGTTTTGCGATTGCCGGAGGGTTATAACGGACTCGGCTATCAGAATCTCGTCTCTATGATTTTTGCTCTGATGAGTTTTCGGGATGCTTGGATGAGAGTTGGCAAAGCGGGAAAGACAAAACCAGGGACTGCCGATGATCGCCCGATAGAACCACTTCATCTTGTATTGGTGGAGGAACCTGAAGCGCACTTGCACGCCCAAGTCCAACAAGTATTCATCAAGAAGGCGTATGAGATTCTTACCGACATGGAAGAGTTGAGGGCCAATCCTCAACTTTCGACGCAGCTCATGGTCAGTACGCACTCCAGTCATGTTGCACATGAAACAGCCTTTTCATGTTTGCGATATTTTCGTCGTTTACCGGCAGGAATGGCAAGTAATGTCCCGGTGTCGTCGGTGCTGAACCTTTCACAAGTATTCGGGGGTAATGACGAGACGGAGAGGTTCACGACTCGATACCTTAGAGCCAATCACTGTGATCTATTTTTTGCTGATGCGGCCATTTTGGTGGAGGGCCCGGCTGAGAGGATGTTGGTGCCGCACTTCATTCGAGAGAACTTCAAATTTCTCAATCAGTGTTATGTAACATTGCTTGAAATCGGCGGAAGCCACGCTCATCGTCTGCAACCACTGATAGAGCATTTAGGACTTCTCACCCTAGTCATCACTGATCTTGACGCCGGAAGTGGAGGCAGCGCAGCGCAACCGACACGAGGGAGCGCGCAGACGAGTAGCAATCCCACACTGAAACAGTGGATACCGCAACTGGAGCTGGTAGACGCTCTCCTGGCTGCTAATGACGACGCCAAGATTGACCGTCAAGATCAACTCGCGGCAGTAAGAGTGGCGTACCAATGCGCAATTCAGTTTGCACTTGAGCCGACGAAAGCGGAGGAAGCTCTGCCTTCCACCTTCGAGGATGCGCTGGTTTTCGAGAATGTGCAGTTCTTCTCAGGATTGGACGGCACTGGCCTTGTTAAGAAATTCAGTGATGCCCTTCAAAATAAGAAGACAGCCATTGATATTGGCAAGGCACTGTTTGACGCGCTCAAGAATGGGAAAAAAGCTGAGTTTGCCCTCGATGTCATCGACGCAAAGGAATTTGCAACTCTAAAAACTCCTGCATACATCGCAGAGGGCCTCGCATGGCTGGAAGATCAGCTACGTAAGAAGCAAGCCGAGATTATTCCCACTGCCAACAGTACAGGCGGCCCAAATGCCTGACAAGATCATGGAAGATGCAAATGACATTGACGCGTCCGCAGACGGCCAGATTGCATCGTGCTTTGACCCCCAAAGTCCCAAGAGTTTCTTTCTGTATGCAGGGGCTGGATCAGGTAAGACCAGGTCGCTAGTAAAGGTTCTGGCGCATGTTAGGGAAGAGAGCGGAAAGCGTCTGTGGCTCCGCGGACAACGGATAGGGGTCATTACATACACAAATGCTGCTTGTGACGAGATACGGCGTCGGTTGGAGTTCAGCTCTTTGATAGAGGTGTCTACGATCCATTCGTTTGCTTGGACGTTGATCGAAGGGTTTACGGAAAACATACGTATTTGGCTTCACGAGAACTTGAAGCAGGAAATTGTTGAGTTGCAGACAGCTCAGGCAAAAGGACGCGCTGGTTCCAAAGCGGCGAAGGAACGCGAAGTATCGATTGAGAGTAAACAGCAGCGGTTAGAGCATTTGCCAAGGGTTCAACGTTTTGTTTACTCCCCAACCGAGAACAAGCGTGGCAGGGACGCTCTCGCTCACGCAGAAGTAATAAACATTACGTCTGCATTGCTGACAACAAAGCCGCTATTGCAGACAGTTCTTACCTCAAAATTCCCGATGTTGTTAGTTGACGAAAGTCAAGATACCAACCGTCATCTCATGGATGCACTTGTGACTGTCCAGGCGTTGCACGAGCACCATTTCACATTGGGGCTGTTCGGAGACACCATGCAGCGCATCTATGCAGACGGAAAGGTGGGATTAGGAGAGAGTTTGCCTGCAAGTTGGCTGCGGCCGGCGAAGGTAATGAATCATCGTTGTCCACTACGAGTCATTCGCCTTATCAATCGAATTCGTGCCGATGTCGATAGCCAAGTTCAAAGGGGCAGAACAGACAAGGCCGAGGGCTTCGCTCGATTGTTCCTGCTTGGACATACGGTGGGGGATAAGGCTGAATCGGAAAAACGGGTAGTTGAAAGGATGGCCAAGATAACGGGCGATGCAGCGTGGCTGGAACCGGGTGGCTGCAAGGCACTCATTCTCGAACATCACATGGCTGCGAAACGCCTCGGCTTTGAGAATCTGTTTGGACCTCTTTATGAAGTTGACCACTTCCGAACAGGGCTGCTTGAGGGCACGCTTCCGGCCATGCGATTCTTTACCGAAGAGGTGCTTCCCTTAGTAGAGGCTTTGACTAAGGGGGACAAGTTTGGAGCGGCGGCGATCTTGCGGAAATACTCACCCATGCTTTCTGCCCGAGCCCTCAAGGCAAGTGGAAAGGATCAGATAGCGCAAATCAATCGAGCGAGAGAGTCGTCTCTGCATCTCTTGAAGTTGTGGGAGACAGGAGGTAAACCATCCCTGCTTGCGATCCTACAGAATGTTTGCGAGTCTGGTCTGCTCGATGTCCCGGACGCCTTAAAGCCGTTTGCCCATGATGCGAATGATGGCGCTGTAGAGACTCAAGCTGATTTTGACCATGAATCCGAAGATACGGGTTTGCAGGCATGGAAGAGCGTTCTCGAAACATCATTTGATGAATTACAAGCCTATGAGCGATACGTCAATGGCGACTCCCCGTTTGGCACCCATCAAGGGGTAAAGGGGTTGGAATTCGACCGAGTAATGGTCATTGTCGATGACGAGTCCTCCAGAGGTTTTTTGTTCAGCTACGAGAAGCTGTTTGGGACTAAAGGCAAGAGTGAAACAGACTTAAAGAACGAGAGTCAGGGGATCGAAACGACTATCGACAGGACCCGACGATTGTTCTATGTCACATGCAGTAGAGCAAAGGAAAGTTTGGCTGTCGTGGCTTATTGCCAGGACCCGCAGAGGGTCAAGCAGCGCGTTATGGCAGAGGCTTGGTTCGAAGACAGTGAGGTAGAGCTTCTTACGTAATTCGGATAGGCTTCGGATGTTCGCTGCACAATCCCCTTTTGCACGTTTACTCGGCCACCGCTTCGGTGCAGGAGCTGCGCCCTTCGGCGCTGCGTTCAGAACTCGCGTACCGCGCCCTTCGGGTTTCGGACTCCTCCCCCCTCGCAGGCTCCGGGTCCCTTTCCAAAAACTTCCTCTCTTGGCAACGCGGCTATACCGCGACTTGGGAGCAGCGCACCTTTGCGCCCTTTGGGATGTGTCCCGATTGACCGGGCAAAAGGAGAAACACCATGCAGACCCAACAGACCATCACCCTCTTCGGCACCGTCAGCAACTCAGCCACCAGCCGCATCTCCAAGAACGGCCGTAAGTACACCGCCTTCGGAGTCTCTATCATCTCTGACCGCAACCTCCAGGCCTTTCACTACAACGTCGTCGCCTTCGGCAAGCAGGGCCACTTCGCCAAGCCCCTCCAGACCGGCACCCGCATCAAGCTAGTCGTCCAGGCGCAATCTCAGCCAGACAACATCGCCACTCTCCCACTCCTCACCGCAACCTTCGTGCGACCGGTTCGTCCGGTCGCGCATTAGAGGTTATCTAGTGTTTAGCTTCACGAAATTTGGCCTTGGAGGCCGCGGGAAATCTCGTAGGAGCGCAGTGTTTCTTGCGGAAGGTATCGATCTGGTAGTGACACGCCCGAATAGTGAGGTCTAATGCCGCTAACACTTCTTCATGCGAAAACCTTAGCTGCTCCATAAACTTTTCACCGGTGCTACCTTCAATCCAGACACGCCCTCCCTCATGAAGAATCTTGTTCCTGGTCTCTTGAAGAATTGTGAGGCGAGCAATGTCACCATCGGGTAGAGCTGAACCCAGTTTGAGAAGGGCACTCTTGACAAGACGCGGCTGAACAAAGTTATTCCTCACGAAAGGTTCCTTGGTCAGCAAACCAGCATCAATCGCTCGCAAAATCAACCGAGAGCAAACCCGTTCGTAAAGTCCGGCAGCACGCACCAAAGCAAAGTAACGGTTGTCCTGCGCAAATACCTCAAGTTCGTCGCGTTCGTCGATGAAAAAGTCGAGTGATAGATCATTGTCGTCGACTGTTTCGGCGGAGTCGTACAGATCTCGTAAAACTTTCGCATAGTGTCGCGAAGTCTGCTGGTAGAACTCGCGAATCGATTTACCCTCTCGCGTAGTGAGAGATGCAAAGGCACGTGCCCAAAGCTCAGGTGGTCGGCGTGCGGGACTTGGCTTCGTATCTGATCTCATTGGGACAACAGATCCACTGGTGACTTGGAACCGGCACTCCCAACAGTGTCGATGCCAATTCTGGCCCGAGCAGCGAGTTCGACTGGCTTTATCCCGTCAACGAACCACCCGTGCGCGATACGATCGACACCAGCCCCAACGAGAGGGGCGGCGGTTCGTAGCGTTGCATTTAGAGCGATGGCATCTGTCTTTCCCCAGTGAATCACAAGGTTTCGTTGACGGTACAAGCGCCGGAAAGCGGTCGTTACATGACCTTCGATATCGCGCAGATTGGTGTGTGGATTGGCAAGGGTACTACCCATTCTAGAGATCGCGGCATGATCGGAAGGAGAACCAAAGGTGGCGGTTGGTTCAGCTAGGATTTTGCCTGCGGTTAGTAGAGCGCGATCCCGATTCGTTCCGCAGGCAGCGAGCTGTGCAGCGATAGGATCTGCGCTTTCCTCAAGCACGTACGAGAGGGCGGTGAGTTCGGCCCGGACAAACGAGCACGCAACGAGTGCTGCCATCCGGTCTGCGGCGAGAACATCATCGTCTCCTGGACCGCTGAGAAGTGCCTCCATGGCCGCCCAAGCTCCGGTAACGGCTGGACTTGCCGAACCACTATTGAGAGGCCCTAGAAGCTCAAGTGCGGCGTCAACGATTCCTCCCTTCGCGATGGAATATAGCTTGTCCTCTCGATGAAGAGCATGAACCTCCACTCGTCTAGGTCCGATACCGAAGCGAAAGTGTTGCCTATGGCCTTCGACCCACGCCGACGGAAGGGGTAGCAAACGACCATTCGTCCCTAGAACAACCCGTGACGTGAGGCGGTCAACGATTTCTACGGTTTTCTCGACCGCAGACCAAGCGTCGGAGGCGTCAATCTCGAACCACATCCCGCCGTTCTGGCGAAGTCCGCTCACCGCGAAGCCATTCTGTTGAAGCCAATCGGAAACGGTACTGGGGCCGACCCAATTAGCCGGCATCCCCGATTTGCTTTCAGCGGCAGCTTCAAATGCAACGAGAATGCGATATGCTCGTAGGGGCCGTTGGGTAAGCGTCACAGCATCATCTATGAGATCGGCAAGAGATCGTGTACCCGGTTCATGCTCCACGCGGTATGTGAGCCACCTATGGAGAAATGGGGCACTAAAACCTGCGTCGAGGAGAAAAGCAGCTACCGCTCTAGCTGTACGCTCTGGGCTTGGGGGATTGGCCATTCGCAGAGCTGCGGCCCAGTTGGTCAAATACTCGCGCTCCACATCGTTGAGAATTATCCTGATTTGATGGTACTCAGCACCCTCCATTCGGATAGGCGATTGGAGAGCTCGCTGAAGAGCTTGCCGTCTTGCTGTCGCACCGATGCCAGGATCAGGTCCGATCAAGCCAAGCGTGGCACTGACGAGATTTCTGAGCGACGCGTCCGTTAGGATACCCGCCTGAACCGCCTCCGAGGCCTCAAGTATTTCCTTCAGAGACAATACAGTGCCGGGCGACCACAAAGCTCTCTGCCAAGGTGTCCGCGCCCCGAAGAAGTCCAGCAATCTGGCGGCGACATGATTTTCGTATTGATTGACACTGAGCATAGTTTTGCTATCATTGGAACAGGACAACACGTCCGAGGTCTAGTCAGAGGGTGTCTCCTGATTCAAGGTAAAAACTTGATGGCGGATGCACCCTCATTTCCTTTAAGCGCAAGGCGCGGATGAGATCGGCGAAATCTGCGGATTCATGGAATCATGATGCCTTCTGTGCGGCACTATCCCAGGCGAACTCGCTTTGGGGACCCTTCCGCTTGAATTGCCGGATGTATGTTCTGGCAAAATTGTTGACGAGTCGAGAAGCGTTGTCGGCTCGCATTAGGAGTACTGTTCGCAACAGCAATGGGTCATCGTTGAGGGGTCGAAAGACAACGCCCTCATGCCGCAGGTCGCCCGCCGATACATCGGGCAGAAGGGCGACACAATCGTGACCGGAGACAAGAGAGACGGCTTCCTTCGCTGTCATAAAGTGCTGTATCTCAGCAATTGAAATGCTCTCGTCAGCAACGATCTTGAGCACAGAATCGTAGAGCCACGGATGCACCTGTTTTGCGAACAGAGCCCAGCAGATTCCTGATAGGTCTCGGAGGTAAACGAACTCGTTTCGCGCGGCGGGATGAATATCGGGGAGCGCTACATGGAGACGCGTCGTTCGCAGTAAAACCTCCGTGATCCCTCTTGTTTCAGGGACCGCCGTAGCGATGGCCATATCCATAAATCCGTTACTCACCGATTGAAGTAAGCCTTGGGCGAATGCACTTTCGAGCTTTACATGAAGCTTCGGAAACATCGGCAAATTGACAGAGAACAGACGGTCAATGAGATATGGATCGGCGTATGGCGATCTGCCAATAACGATCATTCGCGATTCCTCGCTGGCAGCGGCTTTCGCGAGATACACAGCGCGTTCGCCATGCATTAGCGCAAGGCGTGCTTCCTCGACGAAGACCTCTCCGGGGTGAAGCAATGCCACATGCTTTTTGTCGCGTTCAAAGAGAGCCAAGGGGAGAATGCTCTCCAACTCATGGATCTGCTTCGTAAGTGCAGACTGGCTAATGTGGAGGCGATCCGCAGCTCGACTGTAGTTCAATTCCTCAGCAAGAGCGATGGCGGCTTGCAGCAAACGAATCTCAATATTGGAAGACATGTCACTCCCTTGTCCTGCGCTGCGTGTAGGGATATCACTGTCTACCTGGGCCCTTCCTCGTTCAAAGCCGAGGTACCGATTTCCACCTATTGCGAAATCTATTACAACCGTACCACACTGGTAAACACCTGATGTCACGCGGGGCGTATAGTGCCCAATTCTCGAATTGGGACACATCAAACTATCATTTCCGCACAAGCGGAACGATACCGATGTGTCCTTTGGCGACCGCATAACGTCGCGTTTGGACGATTAGGAATCAGAGCGTCCTCAAGTTTCATTGGACTTGTTCTCATCCAGCAAACGACCCTAGAGCAACGGCTGAGTATGCTCCGAACCGTCTGAGGAGTTCAATATGTCTGACCTGAAAAAGCCCGTCGCTCGCTCGCTTCCCGAGAACGATTACGATCACGCTCACCAACATCTGGGAAGTTCGGGTTTACCGCCAACATTGGTCAACTCGGACAACCCAGGAGGGCCGCCGTCCCATGAAATTCACATAGGCGTACTCGACCTCAAAGAAGCCGCAGCCGTGTTGCACTGCCATCCAAAGACGCTTCGTTTGATGGCCCTTGCGAAGAAGATTCCGGCGCAACGTGTCGGTAGTCTGTGGCGTTTTTCGGAAAAGCGCCTTATCGAGTGGTTGGAGGCAAGCTAGGTACAGGAGTCGGGAAAAGCATCTCCACAACCTTGCTATTGGCCTCTCTCTTTTCGAGCGAAAGAGCCCTGCCATACACATTGAATGTCGTCGAAATCGCCGAGTGTCGCATCAGGTCCTTGGTCACTCCAGGCGCGATACCAGCTGAATCCAGCCACGAGCGATACGAGTGGCGGAGCGAATGAAAACCGAGGCCCTGAATGCCGATAGCTTCGCCGGCTGGCCGTATCCAGCGTTGCTGCATGGAAGGTGACTGATAGGGCATGTCCGTCGATGGGTTCGCAAAAATCCACTCGGAATCGGACTTCGTTTTCCAGACTGCAAGCAGTTCCGCAAGAGCTGGATGCAGCGGCAACTTAGCTTTGGAAGATGTCGTCTTGGTCTCGTCAATTGCGCCGCGATAGGCGCTGCGCCGGATGGTTACTGTCTGAAGCTCCCAGTCGATATCGCTCCACTTGAGACCCAGCGCTTCGCTTACGCGAAGGCCAAGGCATCCCATTGTGACTGCGATCATGTTGACGTTTTCCGGAAGTCGCTTCACTACATCGCGGAACTGATCGGGCGAAAGCACGACGGACTCCTTGCTCCGCATTGTGACGTTCTTGATCTTGACGATTTCGATAGGATTCCGCCGTTCTAGCGGCAGGTATTCCCATAACGTCGCAAGGTCGAAGAGCTTGTGCATCAGGCTACGGAGATGGCCCTTCGTTACGGGCGCTAGAGCAAGACTTTGGAACCACGCATGGAGATCGGCAGGGCGGATCTCTGAGACGACGGCTAGGCCCCACTGCGGGCGAAGTCTTCTGTTGATGATCGAGGTGTAAGAGCCCTTCGTCGAATGACGAGCCGGCATCTCCTCTTCGATATAGCGATCAAGAAGAACGTTGAACGTCACGTCAGCCGACCGGGCATACTCGGTCTTTTCGTTCAGCTTCACAAGGAAGCCTTCGAGGTGTTGACGAAGGGCCTTTTCAGTTTTGTAGATCGAGGAGTCGAAGGTCTGAAGCTTGAGGATTCGCTTGGCGCCCTCACGAACGTAATAGCGGAACTCCCAGGCAAAGCCTTTGGCGCGTTTTACCCGCCGAATGGACCCGTGCTGGTAGCGTTCAGAAGTCGTATTTAACACCGGCGAAACCCTCCCACATCTGTATAGATTCTATCAGAGTGGTGTTTGGTGGTGTTAATGAATTTCCTGAAACGGGATAAGTTGCTGAATTTATTGGAGCACCGAGAGGGGATCGAACCCTCGAATACTGGTTTTGCAGACCAGCGCGTTAACCACTTCGCCATCGGTGCTCATAGTATGCCGGCCGCGCTGGAATCGGAGCAGCCGGCACAAAATTATTTGGGTTGAGCCGCCGTACGAATGTACGGGTTCACCGTCTTGAAGCCGGGGAAAGTCTTCTCGGCTTCTTCGTTCGATACGCTGCCGGCGATGATGATATCGTCGCCCACGTTCCAGTTGGCGGGCGTCGATACCTTGTGCTTCGCGGTGAGTTGAATGGAGTCCACTGCACGCAGGATCTCGTCGAAGTTGCGGCCGGTCGACATCGGATACGTAAGCTGCAGCTTGATGCGCTTGTCGGGGCCGATCACGAACACGGTGCGTACCGGAGCGTTGAGCGCGGGCGTACGGCCTGCCGAGGTGTCGCCGGCATCGGCCGGAAGCATGTCGTAGACTTTGGCAACCGCCAGTTCAGGATCGCCGATCAGCGGGTAGTTCACCTTGTGTCCGCTGACGTCTTCGATATCCTGGGCCCACTTGCTGTGGCTTTCGACAGGGTCGACGCTAAGGCCGAGAATTTTGACGCCGCGCTTGGCGAACTCGCCTTCGAGGCCGGCCATCGCGCCCAGCTCGGTCGTGCAAACCGGTGTGAAATCCTTCGGGTGAGAAAACAGCACGGCCCAGCCATCGCCGATCCACTCGTGAAAATGGATGGGGCCTTGAGTCGTGTCGGCGGTGAAATCGGGAGCTACATCGTTGATGCGGAGTGACATTTCATTTCCTCGCTTTTGAGTTTCAGCATTGCGCTGGGCCGCGGTTTCAATCCACTCAAGCCTGCCGTTTGGTTCTTACTGCCTGTAAGCAGAAAACCCACCCGGCTATGATCGCTCGGGTGGGTCCTGACTTCGAGTGTGGTGACGCTTATCGTCTCGACTCTCTCATCGGCTCACCCGTGCAGGCGGCAGCGACAGCAGCCACAGCAGCAGGGGAATGTCGAGATGGAGTTGACGTTTGTCATTGCTTCTAAATTCCAATACCGCCGCCGGCGTCGTGCGCCAGCATGAAGGCAGTTTGCCTCATTGCGGTAATCTCAAGTTACGCTGGGCGCTGCGACGTGTCAAACAGCGCCGCCTGTGGAGGGCGCCACCTCATGCCGCAACGCACTCTCCCTTACTCCATCGTCGACGTATTTGCCGAGCGCGCTCTCGAAGGCAATCCGCTGGCTGTCTTCCACGACGCGCATTCGCTTTCAAGCGATGAAATGCAGGCCCTGGCGCGCGAAACCAATCTTGCTGAAACGACGTTCATTATTCCATCGGACGATGAGAGCAATGGCGTGCGCGTGCGCATCTTTACGACGCAGGAAGAGTTGCGTTTCGCCGGCCATCCCACGCTCGGTACGGCAAGCTGGCTCTACTGGAACCACGCCACCCTGCGCGGCGCGGATGCGATCACGCTCGCGCTAAACATTGGCCCCATCACCGTCCGCTTCACGCCGCCCGCGGCAGGCGAACTCGGCCTGCGCGGCACCATGCAGCAGAACGATCCCACCTTCGGCTTTACGCACGACCGCAGCGCCATCGCCGCGGCGCTGGGCCTCAGCGTCGACGACCTCGACCCACAGCACGCGCCGCAGACCGTCTCCACCGGCATGCCCTTCTGCATTGTGCCGCTGCGCTCGCTCGAAGTCTCGCGGCGCCTCCAAATTGCGCAGCGCGATGCGCAACGTTATCTCGACAGCAGCGACGCAAAATTCTTCTACTGCATCGCACCCGCCGCCGCGCGCAACGGCGCAGCGGGCCCGCACTGGCACGCGCGCATGCAGTTCTACGGCGGCGAAGATCCCGCGACGGGTTCCGCATCCGGCTGCTGCATTTCGTGGCTGGTGCGTCACGGCCTCGCGACCTCCGCGACGCCGACGGTCATCGAGCAGGGAATTGAAATGCGCCGCCCGAGCCGTATCACAACTCAAGCAAAATTGGTTGGCGATTCCGTTTCGGAAGTGTTCGTCGGCGGCCGCACCATTCCCGTGGCAACGGGATCGTTTTTCCTTCCCTGACGCAACCGATTCCCACAGGCCACGCAGCGCAATCGCCAATGTTAACACCGCGTTACGAAATAGCGGTGGAAGCGCCATGCAAATCTCTGCGCGGTTTCGCTGAAATTTCGCTGTTGCCATGAGCGGCCCGCACGCCTATGCTCGGCAAATCGTCAGCCAGGAAATTTCTTGAACGACGCCATACTTTCGCCAGCTTTAACGACAATCTGAACCGAGAAAAGCGCCAGCCTTTGGTCGCCAATCCTTCGTGCGCCGCGGTTTTTGTTTAGCGCATCGGGACGCCCCGGACGTGTGAAACGCCGATCTCAAACCCCGCGGTCCGGCTGCGTTTGTTCTCGCGCCCAGGACTTCAGGGGCACCGCTCCCGCGAGGCGCGGACAGGAGAGCCTTGCTCTTCGTCCGACACCGCGCGACCACGGAGCGAACGTTTGCCTTGTGTCGACGCGGTCTGCGTCTGTGCGTGGCAGCGGCCCCGTCTGCGCTAAAAAAGCGCTGCGCCGCGGTTGTTTTCCACAGCTTCAACAGGGCCAAACGTGCCTCACGGCGCGCTCGCCCCCGCTCGGCCAAATCACGCCGCGAACGATCGGCGCGCTTCATTCACCAGGGACCCTTTTCAGCCCGTAAAAAGCAGCCGGCTTCACCGGCGGAGATCGATTCAACCATGCGCCCACGTAAGACAATTCTCTGCGTCGAAGACAACGAACAGATTCTCTCCATCCGCAAATTCCTGCTCGAAACCCGCGGCTATCGCGTGCTCTGCGCAAGCTGCGCGGCCGAGGCGCTGGAGCACCTCCAGGCCGCCCTGCCCGGCTCCATCGACCTCCTGCTCTCGGACCTCATCCTGCCCCAGATGGACGGCAACGAGCTTGCCCGTCGCGCCAAGCAGATACACGCCTGCCTCCCCGTGCTCATCGTCTCCGGGACGGTCACCAGCTTCGATCGCGCCGTGTTCGCCGACGCGTTCCTCCCCAAAGGCGCCTGCGCGCCGGCGGAGTTGCTGGACCGCATCCGCATCCTCGTCGCCCGCAAGCGCGGCCCCAAGAAGCAGCCGGCGTCGGTCCCAGCGCCGCCCGAAGCCTTCCAGGCAGCGGGCTAGCGGGGCGGAGTCTGGCTACGCCCGGTCGTTATCCGCACGCCAGCTCACAATGCTTTCCTTGATCTGTTTCTCCGACAGCTTCTCGCGGATCGCCCGCCGGGCCAGGTCGGGCAGTTCGGCATTCGAGGCGAACCTCAGCCCAACATACTGCCGCACCGTAAGCGACTCCAACTCAATCAGCTCCGACGCCGAACAAAGCGTCGCCAGCCTCAGCCGTTCTTCCAGCCGGATCACGCGGTCCTGCACCACCAGCGCATACGAACGGGCTTTGAACGTCAGAAGAAACAGCGCCACCGACACCACGATCAACCACATGCCGCTATGCATGTGCTGATGGTAGTGACGGCAGTACCACCACACCGTCGCGATTACATTCAGCAGAAATACCGGGGCAATGAAGAAGTGATACTCAGGGTCCCAGCGGGTGTGGTTCTTGTAGTTTTGCGGAGTGGACATGGGGAGGTCTCGCTTTCCTGAAGTGATTTTGTAAGGGGTCCCGCAGGTTGACCGAAATCATACTCCGTCGCGCTGCGGTACGCTCGTAAAGAGGTCAACGGTGAAGAAGAGGATCGGCGCCCACATGAGCGCCAGCGGCGGGGTCTGGACGGCCATCGATCGCGCTGTCGCGGCCGGTGGCAACACGCTGCAGATATTCAGTTCCAGCCCCCGCACCTGGAAGTCCGGTGCGGTAAAGTCCGCCGACGCCGAAAAACTGAACGCGCTCCGCGAAGAGTTCGACGTGCATCCGCTGGTCATCCACGCCAGTTTCCTCATCAACCTCTGCTCGCAGACCGAGAGCATCCGCGTCAGTTCTACCGACGCCTTCCGCGCGGAAGTCCAGCAGGCGCTGGCCCTTGGCGCGGAGTATCTGGTGGTGCATCCGGGAAGCTGGAAGGGCCTCACCCGCGACGAGGGCCTGCGGCTCGCCGCACAGTCCATCGAGCGGGCGATCGACGGCCTGCCGTGGCAGTCGTCAAAGCTGAAAATCCTCATCGAGAACGCCCCCGGCGCGGAGTTCTCTCTCGGCTCGACCTTCGAGCAGGTCGCGGAGCTGGTCGCCCGCCTCCGCGCCTGCGCTCCGGTCGATGTGTGCCTCGACACCTGCCACATTCACGTCGCGGGCTACGACCTCGTCTCGCAGCAGGGCTATGACCAGACCACAAAGCTCATCGGAGAGACAGTCGGCTTCGACGCCGTGCGCGTCTGGCACTGCAACGATGCGAAGGCCGCGCTGGGCTCGAAGCTCGACCGCCACGAGCACATCGGCGAAGGCGCCATCGGCGCCGAGACCTTCCGCCGCCTGCTGCACGACGAGCGTTTCGCCCACGCCGCGTTCATCGCCGAAACGCCGGTCGACGAGCCCGGCGACGAGATGCGCAACATTATGACCCTTCGTGTCCTGTCGGCGAGCTGACCGCCAGGAGTTCCCCAGGCCCACTCTTTACAGCGATTTATTTTCAGTAGTTTAGAGGTACCGTCTCAAGCGAAGAACCCTGGCAGAAACCACTGAGGTCGGCTTTACCTTTATGAGCCGCGCATCGCGCGGTTCCGATTTGAACTTGGTTTCAGTCAATAAACCGGTCGGTCGCCCATTCGAAGCTTGGTCTAGCTGGTGGGAGCGGCGTAGTTCTGCGGCCGTCTCTATTTGCTTTCTGCCACGGCTGCCTCGGAGTGGCGGTGGGCTTCTTCGGCGTGTTCTTTGGCGAGGCGGGACTGCTCGTGGGCGCTCAGGTGGTCGCCTTTGTTGTGCGAAGCGGCTGCTTCCAGGTGGGCCTGGGCGGCGAGGTTGTGAAACTCGATGGCGCGTTGTCCGGGGGTATTGGGCATGTCGTTCTCTCCTTGCAATTGAGACATTGGATGCGGGGTCGAGGGAACGCGGTTTCCGCCGCGGTTTGAGGGCGTACGAGCCGCTAGAATCGGGGTAGGCTGCGTTTTCTCATGGACTCGTTTTTTGCACGGTTTAAAAATCCGCTGGTGCTGGTGGCCGTCGTGCTCTTGCAGACGATCGGGCTGGCGGTGCAGGTGCAGCGAGGTCCCGGACCGGGGGGCGATCCGGCCGACGGCGCGAAGATTTCGCAGCTTCGCTACTGGAGCACGCTGCTGGTGACTCCCTTCGAGCGGGTGCTGCATGGCGGCGGAAGCCATGTGCGAAGTGTGTGGGTGAACTACCTCTACCTGCTGCATACGCGGCAGCAAAACATCCAGTTGCAAAGCGAGGTTGCGCGGCTGCGCGAGGAGCAGGCGGCCTTCGCGGAAGACGCCGAGCAGGGGCGGCGGGTGCAGGCGCTGCTGGGGTTTCAGCACCAGTACATTGCCAAGACGGTGGCCGCGCAGGTGGTGGGAACGAGCGGCTCGGACAGGTCGCGGCTGCTGCTGATCGACAAGGGATCGAAGGACGGGCTGAAGCCGGACCAGGCGGTGATTACTCCCGATGGCATTGTGGGCAAGCTGCGCGATGTGTGGGCGCATAGCGCGCAGTTGCTGCTGATCAACGATTCGACCTCAGGCGCGGGGGTGATCCTGGAGTCGACGCGGATTCGCGGGATCATTCGCGGAGCGGCCAATGGCAAGGTGGAGATCAACAACCTTACGTCCGACTCGCGCATCAAGCCGGGGGAGCACGTGATTACTTCGGGCGGCGATGGGGTGTTTCCGCGCGGGCTGCCGGTGGGGGTGATCGAGTCGATCGCGCCCGACCCGGAGCACCAGCCGTATACGGCGATCATGATTAAGCCTGCGGCTGACCTGGCGCGGCTGGAAGAGGTGCTGGTGGTGACTGGAACGCAGACGACTCTGCCGCCGCAGGCGCAGGAGGATGAGGACATGGCCGCGGCGACCGCAAACGCCAAGCGCGCGGCCGATCTGGCAGCGGACAAGTTGCCGAGCATCCACGATGGCGAACCGGCGGCCGATCCGAACGCGGCAGGTGCGACGCCGGCTGCTCCGGCTGCTGCGGTTGTGCCGCGCCCGTTGCCTACGCTGCATCCCGACCGCTATACGCCGGGAGTGACGCCGCAGGCGGCGGACCTTACGCCCGGGGCGCCGAAGGGCAGTTCGAGTCCGGCTGCTGCGCCGCATCCTCCGGAAAGTGACGCTTCGCCGAAGCCGCGGACCTGACCTCCATGCCCGAACATAGTTACAGCTCGCGACGCGAGCTCGACCAATACGTTTTCCACCCGGCGGTCACGGTGCTGGTGCCGGTAGCGGCGGTGCTGCTCCAGTCGGTGCTGCCGCGGCTTTGGGGGCGGTTGGAGATTCTCGATCTGCCGCTGATCGTGGTGATTTATTTTGCGGTGTCGCGGCGGAGTCCCATTGCGGGGACGATTACAGGCACGGTGATTGGGTTGTTGCAGGACGGGCTTACGGGCCGGCCGCTCGGCATCAACGGGATTGCGAAGGCGATCATCGGATATGTCGCGGCAAGTGTGGGGTTTGCGGTCGACGTCGACAACCTGATCAACCGCGTGGCCATGAATTTTGTCTTCTGCCTGCTGCAAAGCGCGCTGCTGTATGGGATTGCGCGGTTTTTGGTGGCGGATCCCAATGCCCATCTGGGCCCGCTGTATCAACTGCTGAAGGCGGTTTGCAATACGCTTGTCGCGGTACCGGTGTTTTTTCTGCTGGACAATTTCCGGCATCGCGATTAAGACGTTCTTGCGCCAATTGCGCAAAAATGCGGTTTTGTAGCAGAAGGAGTACGGGAGGGCCCCCCAGCCCCCAGCGGCCCATGCAATGCTCTCTCAAGAAAAGCAACGGCCCTCGGAAAGTGGCCCCCATCGGACTGCTGCCGCCACCGCCCCAGTCTTGCTCATGGAACCTCCTTGGCGCTACGCTGAGATTCGGCGCCGTCCCGCGTCCGCGACGAACGGACTTGCTCTCTCCGCCAACCGTTACGCCTCAGTTCGCAAGATACAAGGCTGGTATGGGTCGGGCCTTTGGCCCTTTGAAAGGGGCGCAAATTTGCGACTCGCCACGAGACCGCACAAACTTTCTAACTTCGAAATCTTTCCACCTTTGAAATGGTTGTAACCTCGTTTTGATTTCAGCTTCAAGGAGAATGCCCATGCGTCGTCGCACGTTTCTTGCAACTGTTCCGTTGGCCGCGGTTGGGACTATCGCGTCGGCGAAGGATTTTGTCGAGGGGGAAGGACAGCGGGGCGGGACGGAGACGGGGGCGCTGCCCAAGTTTCAGGCGCCGGGGGATGAGAGGTTTGTACGGCCGGACGTTCATGCCGGAGACAGGCCGTCAGGGGCGAGTTTTTCGTCGCGGTCGCCGGCGCTGGGGTGCTCGGGCGCCGCGGGGACGGCGCATCCGATTGCGACGCAGGTGGCGATCGAGATGCTGAAGCGGGGCGGGTCGGCGGTGGATGCGGCGGTGGCGGCGAATGCGGTGCTGGGGCTGGTGGAGCCGGTGAGTTCGGGGCTGGGCGGCGATTGCTTTGCGATGATCTGGGACCCGAAGCTGGGCAAGGTTGTGAGCATGGCGAGCTCGGGGAACTCGCCGAAGTCGCTGTCGCTGGAGACGGTGCGGCAGCGGGCGGTGAATGGAGTGATTCCGAAGTTTGGGGCGATTTCAGTTTCGACGCCGGGAGCGCTGGATGGATGGTGGACCATGCACCAGCGCTACGGAAAGCTGAAGTGGGCCGAGTTGTTCGAGCCGGCGATTCACTACTGCGAGGCGGGGTCGCCGACGCCGCAGATTATCGGGTGGTACATCAAGCGGAATCTGGCGGCGTTTACGCGGCCGGGGTCGGGGGTCGAAGAGACGAAGAATGCGATGGACACGTATGCTCCGGGGGGCAAGGCGCCGAATGAGTATGACGTGCGGCGCAATCCGGACCTGGGGCGGACGTATCGCATGATTGCCGAGGGTGGGCGTGAGGCGTTTTACGATGGGCCGATCGCGAAGACGATCGATGCTTATTTCAAGCGGATTGGCGGGTGGTTGTCGGCGGAGGATTTGAGGGCGCATCGGGCGGAGTGGATCGATCCGCTGGTGACGCAGTATCGCGGCGTGGATGTTTATGGCATGGCCGCGAATACGCAGGGGCTGGCGACGCTGCAGATGCTGAACATTATTGAGAATTTCGATGTGAAGGGGATGGGGTTTCAGTCGCCGCAGTCGATCCATGTGCAGGCTGAGGCGAAGCGGCTGGCGTATGAGGACCGGGCGAGGTATTACGCCGATCCGCATTTTGCGAAGATTCCGATCGAGTGGCTGAACTCGAAGGAGTATGCGAAGCAGCGGGCGAAGCTGATTCGCATGGACTCGATACTGGACCCGGTGTATCCGGGGCAGGCGCCGAGCCATGGAGACACGACTTACTCCACGACGTCGGATAAGGACGGGATGATGGTGTCGATGATCCAGTCGAATTTCAGGGGGATGGGGTCGGGGTTGGTGGCGGATGGGCTGGGGTTCATGTTCCAGGACCGCGGGGAGTTGTTTTCTTTGAAGGATGGGCACCCGAATATTTATGCGCCGGGGAAGAGGCCGTTTCAGACCATCATTCCGGGGTTTGCTTGCAAGGATGGCGTGCCGTGGATGTCGTTTGGCGTGATGGGCGGGGACATGCAGCCGCAGGGGCAGACGCAGATTATTTTGAACCGCGTGGAGTATGGGCTGGATGTGCAGGCGGCCGGGGACAGTCCGCGGTGGCACCACGAGGGTTCGTCGCAGAGCATGGGCGAGGATGCGCCGGGGTATGGGCCGAAGGGCGTGCTGCGGCTGGAGGCCGGGATTCCCGTGGAGACGCGGAAGGCGCTGATCGCGATGGGCTGGCCGATGGGCGCGAGCGATGGGGGGTTCGGGCGGTATGAGTGCATCGAGAATAGGAAGCAGGGCGCGGACAGGGTGTATGCATCGGCAAGCGAGATGCGGGCGGATGGGGTTGCGCTGGCGTATTAGGAAGGGTCCGCCGGAGGTCAGCGCGGATTCAGGTGGCGATAGGAAAACGCAAAGACGCGAAGGACGCTAAGGTAACGCAAAGTAAAAAGGCGCACACGGGCCGGTCGTTCTGCACCGAGCACCGCGGAAACGCTCGGTCCGTGCACGAAAAGCTCGTTCTCCTACCCGAGGAAAGCAAGTGGTGGAGGGGACGAGAAATTCCCAATCTTCGGGAAAGTCGTTGGCAGGCTGTCGGCGTTGAGCCATCGCCTGCGCGAATCCGTCGAGTCCCGCCGAATTGTTGGCCGGGAACTCTACATGGGACAAGCGGAGAATCGAAGGAAAATTTGCGGGGTGGGGAAGATTATCTTGCGGTGTCGCCAGCGAGGCTGCCGAGCAGGGCGCGGGTGTCCGCCATGGGCTTGCGACTGACGGTCAAAAGGCCGGGTGTCCGGACCGAGTTCCAGAGTTGCATGGCCTTCTCCGCGGACTGCCGGGCCAGGGTATTTGAGCCGGCCTTCGCTTGCGTCAGTGCGAGGGTAGACCAGGCCCGGGCAGTCGAAGCGACATGGAGTTCGGACAGCGACGGCGCGACGGTCATTTTTTCGACGCTATCCAGAGCGTTCTGCGCCAGACGAGTTGCGGCCTGAGGGTCGCCAGTCGATGCCGTGAGAAGAGCAAGGTCTTGTTCGATGGAGACGTATTCCGGCATGGCGGAGCTTTGGGGCGACTCCGCGAAGGGATCCAGCAAAGCCAGCGCTTTGCGATAGGTTTCGACGGCTTCGGCTGTGTGGGAAGCTTCGTCCAGTCTGATCGCCTCAAACTCCATGACTAGGGCGAGGTTGGTCGCCAGGGAGGTGGATTTCGGATTGGCCGCGGCAAGGGGCTCGATCAGGCTCCTCGCCTCGTGCAGGGCGGCGACGGAGGCGGACGCTTCTCCGGGCGCGGGGTCGACCATGCCAAGACGTCCGAGGCTCATGGCGAGATCGAGGCGGGCGGTGGCGTTTTTGGTGTCCGCGGCAAGTTCGTCGCGGGCAACGGCAACCGACTTGGCGGCGTAGATGCGGGCTTGCTCCGGGCGGCCGAGATTCGGCGTCCAGGGAATGTCGAGCAGCGCGGCATAGTTTCCGTAGGTGATGATGAGGCTGCGGCGCACATCCTGATTGTTGGGGTCGTCGTTGTAGAGCCGCTCTCGCAGGTCGATGGACTGGCGGTAGTATTCGGCCGCCTTTTCGAGGTCGCCGAGGTTTCGGTAGGAGCCGGCGGCGGCCGCCGTTATGGCGCCCAGGCTCTGCGTGAGGGTCTTGTCTCCCGGATGGCGCGCCAGGAGGACGCGACCGACCGCAGCGCCGTGGGTTGCGTGTTGGAGCGCCAGCTCCGGATTGATGGAGTTAAGTTCGTAGACGAGAGCATTCTCGACGGCCTCTTCCTGCGCCTGGACCGTGATGGCAGAGCCGGGCGTAAGGGAGACGCGGTGCGCGACGGGAATCAGGTCGATATAAATCTGGACCGCCTGGTTGGCGCGGTCGGACCGGTACATGAGATCGGCGAGGCCGGACCGGACCTCGATCCAGCGCAACATCAGGTTGGGATCGTTGGGTTTGAGGCGGTAGGCGGGCAGAAGGATTTCCTGGGCCTTGAGCAGACTTTTTTCGGCGCTGGCGGCGTCCTGGAGGCTGGCGCCGTGAGGGTCTCCCTGAATCAGCGCGACCTTGTAGTAGGCGGCGGTGAGGGCCTCGCGGAGGTCCTGGTTGGCGCCGACGTTCTTCTCCATCGACTGGAGGTATTGCAGGGTTGTTTCGACAATCTTGCGGCGGGCGGGGAGGGAGCCGGGCAACGGAGCGATGGCTTCGTGGACATCGAAGAGCGTCCTGTCGGCGAGTTGGAAGATGTCGTCGAGGCGCTGATCGGCGATCGCCTTTTGGGCGTTGGCCTCGTCGCGCTCGGCGAGGGCGAGGGCGCGTTGCTGGTCGGCGAGAGAACGCTGCGTGGCTTCGGAGGCGCGGGCGGCTTCGGCTTCGGCGCGCTCGCGAACGGCGATCTGGCGCTGGGAGTCGGCGACGGCGCGGGCGGCTTCGGCGCGGCGGGTCTGGGCGAGGGAGAAGACCAGACCTGCGATAAGCGCAAGCGCAACCAGCGTGCCCATTGCGACCTCAAAAAGGTTGCGGGCCACGAACTTGCGGGCGAGGTAGCCGAGGGTGTTTTCGCGGGCGATGACGGGGCGGTTTTCGAGGGAGCGGCGGATGTCGTCGGCGAACTGCGCGGCGGACTGGTAGCGATGTTCCGGCTCTTTGCAGAGTGCCATGAGGACGACGTGGTCGAGGTCGGATGGAAGGTTGAGTTTGGCAAGCTGCTCACGGCCGACCTCGACGTCGCAGACAGCGCGCTCGATGCGGGTGGGGGTGTCGAAATCGACGGGCTGGACGCGCTGTCCGGAGAGCAACTCGTAGAGCACGGCGCCGAGGGAGTAAATGTCGGAGGAGGTAGTGACGGCGAGGCCTCGGACCTGCTCGGGACTGGCGTAGCCGGGGGTGAAGGCGCGGCTGGCGCGGGGGGATGGATTGTCGGGGTCCTCTTCCGGGTCTCGGCCGACCAGCTTGGCGACTCCGAAATCGAGCAGCTTGGGGGTGGCATCGGGGGTGACGAAGATGTTGGCGGGCTTCAAATCGCCGTGGACGACGAGGTTGCGATGGGCGTAGGCGACGGCTTCGAGGATGTGCAGGAAGAGGTAGCAGCGGGCCTTGACGCTGAGGGCATTCTCGCGGCAGAAGACGTCGACGGGGCGGCCTTCGACGTACTCCATGGCGAAGAAGGGGACGCCGTCGGCGGTGGTTCCGCCGTCGAACAAGCGGGCAATATAGGGGTGATCCAGATTTGCGAGGATCTGGCGCTCGTCGCGGAAACGGCGCAGGGCTTCCTCGGTGTTCATGCCGCGCTTGACGACTTTGAGGGCGACTTCCTTGACGTATTCCTCGTCGTCGCGCAGGGCGAGATAGACGGAGCCCATGCCGCCGCGACCTATCTCGCGGACGACGCGATAGGCGCCGAGGCGCTCGCCGATGAGGATGGGGGTGTCAAGGATTGTTGCGGCGACACCCTGGATGGCGGAGTCGATGGTGACGGAGCTGTCGTTGTCGGCGGCGAGGAGGGAGTGGACCTCGTCGAAGAGTTCGGGGTCGCCTTCGCAGAGCACGCCTACGGCGTGGTCCCGCTCCTCGACCGGGAGGTCCGCGGCGGCCAGGAAGATGCTTTGAATGCGCTGCCAATCGCTCATAACGGGTTGGGCCGTCCGTACACTTTCCGCGACTTTCGCTTATTGTGCCGGATCGCCGGTACAGAGAACAGCGAAAACTGGAAGCAAATTTTGGAAACTATTTTCTCGGCGCGGCGCGGTTGTCGAGCTCGCGGCGGAGCCAGGCTTGCGCGACCCTCAATTCGGAACGGACCTTGGGCAGGGCGAGGCCGAGGACGTTGGCGGACTCTTCCGCTGTCATGCCGCCGAAGAAGCGCATTTCGATGAGCTGGGCCTTGAGAGGGTCGTGGGCCTCGAGGGCCTGGAGGGCGTCGTCGACGCGGACGACCATGGAATCTCCCTGGATGGGCGCGTCCATGAACTCGTCGAGCGAGAAAACGACCTGTCCGGCGCCGCGCTTGGCGGCGTTGCGGGTGCGGGCGTGGTCGGTAAGAATCTGGCGCATGACGTGGGCCGCGACGCCGAGAAAATGGGAGCGGCCTTGGAAGTCGGGCTGGCTGGGATCGACGAGGCGGAAGTAGGCTTCGTGGACGAGGGCGGTGGGCTGGAGGGTGTGTCCGACGCGCTCCTGGCGGAGGTAGTATCCGGCGAGTTTGCGCAGTTCGGCGTAGACCTGCGGCAGGAGGCGGTCGAGGGCGGTCTTGTCGCCCCTTGCCAGGTCCTGCAAAACGACGGAAATTGGCTGCGAAACCTGCATGGCGGATTCGAGGACGGTCGTCATTCGGATGCTAACCGATGCGTTGCGATAAAGATAACAGAGAATTGGCGCGCGTTCAGAGACGCGGCAGCAGCTTCAGGGCGTTCTCGCGGTAGACCTTGCGCAATATATCGTCGGGCAGGAAAATTCCGTAGATGTTCCAGCGCCCCTGGCGGGAGGCGTGGGAGGGATAGTCGAAGTATTCGTCCGCGGTTTCGAGGAAGCGGAAATAGAGGCGGTACATTTCTACTTCGGGTAGCAGGTCGGTGCCGAAAATAATGCGGTCGGCGTACTTCAGGAAAAAGGCGCGGGCGGCGTAGGGTTGGCGGCCCAGCTCCGGGGTTCGGGCGCTGATGTCGACCTGGAGGTTGGGGAGCGCGTCGAGCTGCTGGGCGAGGAAGGCTAGGTCTTCGCTGCTCTCAGCGCAATGCGCGCCGACGAAGGTGGTTTGCGGGTGGCGGGCGATGACCCGGTTGCGCTGCTCGATGAGTTCGCGCTTGGTGACGGGGACATTGTGGAAGCCCCAGTCGGGATGGGCGGCGAGTTCTTCGTAGCGCTCGTTGTTGGCGTCAATGGGCGCGAAGAACGCGGTGGGGTCGGCGGTGTGGAACATGACCGGGAAGTTGAGGTCGCCGCAGGCCTGGAAGATGGGGGCGAAGCGGTCGTCGTCGATGCGGAGCAGGGCGCCGTCGGTGTCGCGGAGGGTGAGGCCGAGGTCTTTCCAGAACTTGATGCCGACGGCGCCGTGGTCGATCATGCGGTGCAGGCGGGCAATGGTGACCTGCGCGAAATCGGGGCGGTCGACGCCGCTCCAGTCCATCCAGCCGATGGAGGAGAAACGGTCTGGCGCGGCGTTGTGGAACTTGTCCATGATGTCGAGCGCCGTTTGGCCGACCTGCATCGTAATGTTGACGGTGTGCTCGACGCCGCACTGGTCCATGATGGCGAGGACGTCGTGCGGGTCGGTCGAGTCGAGATGGTTGTGGTAGTCGATGACCGGGAAGCGGGCGCGCTGGATGTTGCTGACCGGGGTGTTCAAGGAGGAATGGGGATGGAAGTCGCTGAGCGGGAGGTCGACTTTCGCGGTCGCGCTGACGATGTCGACAAATTTGTCGCTGCTGCCGGGGGCTTCGTCTGCGTTCATAGTGGGTTCCAGATCGTGCTGCAACAAATGTATCGTTTGCTTTCGTTATATTACGGTTTACCTTATACCGCACTTGTGGGAGCGTCAAGCTAAGTACGGCGAGGGTATGATGAACGCTATTCATTTCCGGCAACGCAAGGGGGAGCATGTCCAGTTTGTTGCAGAAGATTTTGGCGGGACGCAAGGAAAGTAAGACAGCCAAGGGAATCTATTCGGTGTGTTCGGCGCACCCCTGGGTGATTCGGGCAGCCATGCAACAGGCCATCGCAGATAAGAGCCCGTTGCTGCTGGAAGCTACGTCGAACCAGGTGAACCAGGACGGCGGCTATACGGGAATGCGACCGGTGGACTTTCGGCGGCTGGTGCATGGGCTGGCAGCGGAGGAAGGGCTTGCGGAGAAACGCATCATTCTGGGTGGCGATCACCTGGGGCCGAACCCGTGGCAGCGGCTGAAGTCCGGCGAGGCGATGGCGTCCGCGAAGGAAATGATTGCCGACTACAGGAATGCAGGGTTTACGAAGCTGCATCTCGATACCAGCATGGCGTGCAGCGACGACGCGGGGCCGCTGAGCGATGGTGCGATTGCGGAGCGCGCGGCGCAGTTATGCGAGGTCGCGGAGGCGACCGCGGGCGAGGAGAAGCCGCTGTACATTGTCGGGACCGAGGTCCCGGTGCCGGGCGGCGCGGTGGAGAGTTTGCAAGGGTTGGAAGTGACCAAGCGCAGCGCCGCGGAAGAGACGTTGCGGCTGCATAAAGAGATATTTGCCGCACATGGACTGGCGGGGGCGTGGCCGCGCGTGGTGGGCATGGTGGTGCAGCCGGGAGTGGAGTTCAATCACGATAGCGTGGTCGATTATGTCCGCGCGAAAGCCGCGGACCTGAAGAAGGTGTTGAAGGGCAAGCATGGGTTTGTCTTCGAGGCGCATTCTACGGACTATCAGAAGCCCGCGGCTTATAAGGAACTTGTGGCGGATGGGTTCGCGATCCTGAAAGTCGGCCCGGCGCTGACGTTTGCGATGCGGGAGGCGCTGTTCGCGCTGGCGGCAATTGAATCGGAGTTAGTCGAGCCGAGCAGGCAGTCTCGTTTGTGGGTGGTGGTCAACTCCGCGATGCTGGAGGCGCCGAAGTACTGGAAGCCGTACTATCACGGCGACCCGAGCCAGCAGCGGCTTCTGCGGAAATATAGTTACAGCGACCGCATCCGTTACTACTGGAACGAGCCTTCCGTAAAGGCGGCTACCGAACACCTGATCGATAACCTGACGGTTCTGAGTGTGCCTGAGCCTTTGCTGAGTGCGTATCTGCCGGAGCAGTATCGTGCGGTGCGGGAAGGGACGCTGGAGAATTTTCCGGTGCCGATTATTCTGCACCGGATTCGGCAGACTCTGGCGCCTTATGCGGCGGCGTGTTTTCCGCGATAGAGCGAATAGGCTGCGTCACGATGGTTTAGAGGCGGGAGAGAAGAGGGCCTGTCCCAGGGGTTAAAACCCCGATGCTGTGGCAGCTTTAATGTCCGGGATAAATCCCGGACCTATCTCAGAAGCAACGGCAACAGCGGCTCTGAGTAGCGACAGCAACAATGTACTTAGCAGCAACAGCAACAATGTACTTAGCAGCGACAGCAACAATGTACTTAGCAGCGACAGCAACAATGTACTTAGCAGCGACAGCAACAATGTACTTAGCAGCGATAGCAACAATGTACTTAGCAGCGACAGCAACAATGTTCTCAGAAGCAGCAGCAAGGGCTCTGTGACGCAACGGCAACGACGGCGCTCTGTATAGCAGCGGAAAGTTCGCTTTGGGTGCGGGGCTATACGAGGATGAGTTCGATGCCGGCGTTGCGCAAGCCTTCGGCTTCGGCTTCGGATATTTCCGTGTCGGTGATGACGACGTCGATCGATGTGGGGGGGACGATCAGGGCCAGGCTGCGGCTGCTGAACTTGGTGGAGTCGCACACCGCCACGACTTTTTGCGCGGCTTGCACCATCAGCCGATTGACGCGCGATTCCAGCACGTTTGGCGTAGTCACACCGATAGCTGGATCGAAGCCATCTACACCGAGAAAAAGAATGTCCGCGTGAATTTCGCGCAATACTTCTTCGGCCAGGGGACCTACGAGCGAAAAGGAGTTCCTGCGCAACATGCCTCCGGTGAGGACGACGTCGAGCGAGGTGCTGGCCAACTCGCCGGCGATGTTCACGGCGTTGGTGACGACAGTGAGGTTCGAGAAGGCGCGCAACTCGCGGGCGATGGCCGTGGTGGTGCTGCCGGAATCCAGGATGACGCACTGGCCTTCCTTAATCATTTTTACGGCGGCCTGCGCGATGCGCTGCTTTTCCTTGAACTGATGGTGCTCTTTTTCGGCCAGCGATGGGTCGAGCAAGGCGCCGCGCTGCGGAGTTAGAGCGCCGCCGTGGGTGCGCTGGACCTGTCCGCGAGCTTCAAGGTAATCGAGGTCCTTGCGGACCGTGATGCGGGAGATGCCGAGCTCTTCGGATAGATCGGAAACGAGCACGCGGCCGTCGCGCTGGATGAGGGCGAGGACGTGCTGACGGCGCTCCTCAATCAGCATCGGATTTGAATCTTTGGTTGTCGATTTCTTGGGAGGCATGTTGACCAATCATAACGCCGTTAGAGGAGATGACGCGAAGAAGCTGCGGATGCGTTCGGGGTCGCGGAAGGACTCTGTCCCGCCGGGGCTGAGGGTGGAAAGCGCGGCCGCGGCATTGCCCAGGGCGGCGCATTGCGGGAGCGGCAATTTGTGGATGTAGCCTTTGAGGAAACCGGCGTTGAAGCTGTCGCCCGCGCCGATGGTGTCGATGGGCTCGACTGCGAGCGGCGGGACAGTCCAGCGGTCGCTGCCGGATTGCACGATGGCGCCGCGGCGACCGCATTTGACCGCGACGACGGGGACGCGCTGGGCCAGCCAGGCGATGGCGGTTTCGAGGTCGTCGCAGCCGCTCATGCGTTTGGCTTCGTCTTCGTTGGGCAGGAGGACATCGACGATTTCCAGGAGTTCCGGGAGGGGAGTGGACCAGGTGTCGTCGGGGTCGTCGTTGGTGTCGAGCGAGACGGTCAGGCCGTTCTGTTTCATCTCGAGGCACAGGGCGGGAAGGTCTGGCTGGAGGCCCTTTTGCAGGAATAACGACGAGATGTGGAAGTGGCGGCTGTAGGAAAGGAATTCGCGGTCGAGATCGGCCATCGTCATCTCCGCCATCGTTCCGGGATAGGTGAGGATGTGACGCGTGGCGCCGTGGTGCAGGAGGATCGTGACGCCGGTCTGTGTGCCTGTCGACGAGACGGAGATGCGGGAGAGGTCCACACCCGCCTCGCGCAGGCGGCTGAGGGCGATCTCGCCGAGCGGGTCTGTTCCGATTCTGGTGATGAAGCCGACGCTGAGGCCGAGCGCTGCCAGATTGTGGGCGAGGATGGCGGACGAGCTTCCGAGGGTAAGGCGAAAGTCGCTGGCGAGGAGCTCGCGGTCGAGCGGCATCTGCTCGTCGAGACCGTAGAGGATGAGGTCGAGGTTGATTTCACCGGCGATTGTGATGTCGAAAAGGCTCATCGTGGCTCGTAGATCGCAATAATAGCATGGCAAGCGAAATGCAAAACGCTCTAAAAGATTACTCGTGGCTGAGGGGTTGGCCGCTGGTTTGGCGGCTGTGGGTCGCTTTTCGGCTGCGAGCTGCGAGCTGCCAGCTACCAGCTTCGAGTTGCCAGTCGCCAGTTTAGGTTGGGGAAAAGCGGGTCCTGTTCGGGTGCGAGGAGTGAGGGTTTTGGAGAGCCCAGAGATTTTGAGCGTAGAGGTTCTGGGGGCGGCGGGAAGGGGGACTTGTTCAGTTTTGAGTTATGAGTTTTGAGTGGCGAGTTATTTGCGGAGCGTTCGGGTCGATTCGCGGATGATGAGTTCGGGGGAGACGACGATCTGCTGCACGGCGGCCAGTTGTGGAGAGCCGATTTGCTCGAGGACCTGGGCCGCGGCGAGCATTCCCATTTGGTGCAGGGGCTGGCGGACGGTGGTCAGGGCCGGATTTTGATAGGCGGCTGACTGCACGTCGTCGAAGCCGACCACGGAGACGTCCTCGGGGATGCGGAGGCCGGCTTCGCGGAAGGCGCGGATGGCGCCGATCGCGGACACATCGTTGAAGGCGAAGAGCGCGGTGAAAGGCTTGGCTGCGGCGAGCAGGCGGCGGGTGGCGGCGTAGCCGGGATCGTGCGAGGGGGCTTCGCCTTCGAGGCGCGCGACGAGTTGCGGGACGATGCGCAGGCCGCGCGACGACATCGCGAGGCGGATGCCTTCCCAGCGGGCGTCGGTGTCGGAACTGAATTCCTGGCCCTTGATGAAGGCGATTTCGCGGTGGCCGAGCTGGTGGAGGTGGTCGATGGCCAGGGCGGCGGCGCGGTTGTGGTCGAGGATGATGTTGGTGACGCCAGCGGGCTCGTGGTGTCCGGAGACGGTGACGGTGGGGATGCCGGCGCGGCGGGTGAGTGGCGTGTCGATGGCGATGAGGCCTTCGACGGCGCGGTCGAGCAGCAGGTGCTGGCACTGCTCGATCATTTCGGGGCGGTGGTGGTGGCTGACGACGAAGTAGAAGTAGTGGGCTTCCATCAGCCGCTCTTCGACGCCCGAGAGGACGAGAGTGGCGTAGCCTTCGGAGACTTCGGGGACCATGACGCCGATGGTGAGGGTCTGCTGCGTGCGCAGGGAGCGGGCGACGACGTTGGGGCGGTACTTCATTTCGGCGGCGGCGGCGAAGACGCGGTCCTGGGTAACTTTGGGGATGGAGCGGGCCGCGGGGGCCGCTGTCAGGACGCGCGAGACGGTGGCGACGGAGAGGCCCAGATGAGTCGCGATCGTCTTGAGACCGACGGAGCGGGGAGGCTGGTCGGGGACTTTGGGCAAGCTGCGCGCGGCCTTTTTTTCGGATTTCGCCATGCCGCAGTTTCCCACATCTCAACTTTTTGTATCGAATATTTTGCGTAGACACTTGACAGAATTCGACAGGGGGGAGCAGTATGCCCTTTGTGCAAACGTTTGCCTAAAATTCTGAGGCGAAACCTCGACCCCAGGCTAAAGATAGGCTCGCACCGTGTGATTCCTTCTGGAGGCTGTATGAACACCGTTTCTTTCTTCCGCGCGATGCGCAAGGCGCCAGTCCTGACCGTGGCCCTTTGCTTCCTGCTTTCCATCCCGGCGTTGGCCCAATACCGCGCCTCCATCCACGGTGTCGTTACCGACTCCCAGGGCGCCGTTGTGCCCGGCGCGACTTTGACGCTGAAAGACAACGAGACAAACCGGATACTTACCGCTACGAGCGACTCGGCGGGAATTTACAACTTCAACGCTCTGGCGGCGGACCATTTCACTTTGACAGGCGCGATGAAAGGCTTCACAAACCGGGTGATCCAAAACCTGACGCTGATTCCGGAGCAGGCAAACACGGTCAACGTTCAGTTGGAGATCGGCGGGACGACAGAAACGGTTACGGTCGACTCAGGTGCGGTTCCCGCGCTTGACACGGCGACCGCGAATATCAGCGGCACGGTCACCAGCAACCAGATTGAGCACATGCCTTCGTTCGGGCGCGATGTGCTGACGCTGGCGCAACTGGCGCCGGGTGTTCTTGGCGACGGAGGGATGGCCGCCGGCGGCGGCGTGCGCAGCCTGCCGGGCAGCAACCAGGCTGCAACGACAGCCGGAGACGGCATTACGAAGACGGAAAACGCTCCGCAGGTGATTGCCAACGGCACCCAGCCGAGCAACAACAATGTGATGATCGACGGCATCAGCGCCTCCAGCGTTACCTGGGGCGGCAGCACGGTGGTGACGCCGACGGAAGAGTCGGTCGCCAGCGTGAAGGTGACGGCGAACAACTACGACGCGGAGTTTGGGCGCTTTACGGGAACCAATATCCAGATCACGTCCAAGAGCGGCACGAACCAGATCCACGGCAGCCTGTTCTTTACGGCGGAACGGCCGGGGTTGAATGCGTATCAACGCTGGAACGGTCCGAACTCGGTCGGACCGGGCAGCGTACGACGCGGTTACCGGGCTGCTGAAGACGCCGCAAACGCGCGGTTTGAGCCGCGATACGCAGCGCTTCAACCAGTATGGCGGCAGCATCGGCGCTCCCATCTGGAGGGACAAACTATTCGGCTTCTTCGCGTATGAGACACTGCGCGCAGGCAGTGTCGGCTACGGAAGCGGGTACTTCGAGACCCCCGCTTTCCTCAAGGACGCGCCTGCCAACAGCAATGCATCCAAATATCTGACCTACCCCGGTGAAGCGGCCCAGACGATCGGTCTGATGGCAATGGACTGCAATGCGAATCTTGGTCTGACGGAAGGGCCGTACTGTCACTTCATCCCTGGACAAGGGTTCGACCTTGGTTCACCGCTGACGACGCCCCTTGGGACATACGACACTTCCCGCAGTCTGACCGACAACACAAAGCCCGGCTACGGAAGCGGGCTGGATGGGGTTGCCGATCTTGCACTGTATGCAACTCAGGCTGCCAGTTCGAAACAGGCCGATCAATATTACGGCCGCCTTGACGCGCAGGTGACAAAAAAGGACCGCCTCAGCTTCATGATCTATTGGCAACCGGTGAAATCCTACAGCATTAATGGACCGAGCCGTACGGTCAACGCGTGGCTAAACGACCGCATCAACAACGCGTTCACCGGGCTGTGGAACCGTGTGTTCAGCCCTAGTTTGCTAAACGAGGCGCGGCTCAACGCCGCGGGTTGGAGATGGAATGAAATTACGTCCAACCCCAATATTCCATTTGGCCTTGCAAATACCAACTTCGGAGATGCCCATGGGATATTCCCGAAAAATGGTCCGAGCTCTTTCGCACCTCCTTCCGGGAGCGTCTATGACCAATGGACCTATGGCTACCAGGACATCGTAACGAAAGTCCATGGCAGTCATAACACCAAAGCCGGTGTAACGTTGACCCGTCTTTACTACCTGAACGAGAATCCGAGCGCCGCGCGCCCCACGTTCAACTTCGGCAACATGTGGAACTTCTTGAACGATGCAACGTATTCGGAGAGCGGTCAATTCAATCCCAGCACGGGTGCTCTTGCTCCCAACCGGCAGGACGACCGCAACACGTTCTGGGGAGCGTTTGTTCAGGACGACTGGAAGGTGAATCCGGAACTCACAGTAAATCTGGGGATTCGGTACGATTATTTTGGTCCGTACTATGACAAGGACCAGAACCTGCGCACGGTCGTTCTGGGGAGCGGCTCGGCGCTGGTGTCCGGTCTCAGTATTCGCAAGGGCGGAAATGAGTATGCCGTGCAGAAGGGGAACATTGGGCCGCAGGTTGGCTTCGCATGGAACCCCAGAACCCTCGATCGAAAGTTCGTGCTGCGAGGCGGCTTCGGACTGAACTACAACCAGAACGAGATGGCCATCACCGCAAACGGGGGTGGCAATCCGGGCAATGTGCTGAGCTACAACTTTTGCTGCGACACGTCCGCGGGGATAACGGGTAACGGCGCAGGCATCCAGTACAAACTGTCAAGCGATGCGCATAACATCTTTGGCTTTCCAGTGAACCCGAACGCCGTGACAGCATACGGTTCCAACGGTCTGCCGCTGACGGGCCTCATCAACGTCGTTGCTTTCGATCCCAGCGTAAAAACAACCCAAACGTATCACTACTCGCTCGATACGCAATACGACATCAGCCACGGTTGGGTCGCCACGCTCGGCTACCAAGGCAGCATAAGCCATCACTTGCTACTGCAACAGGACCTGAACGTCATCGCCGCTGCCGCGGGATATACCCTCAACCCCCACGTCCAACACGTCAATCAATACAGCGACAAGGGCAATTCCAATTACCACTCGATGATTGCCACGGTGAAACATAACTTTTCTCGCAGCTACCAGATGGAAGGGCAGTACACCTGGTCGAAGAGCATGGACAACGGATCGCAACCTTACTACCAGGATATGTATCCCTATCAATTGGCATATTCCTATGGCCGCTCCGACTATGACGTTGGGAACAGCTTTCGGGTGTTCGGTATGTATCAGCCGAACTTCTTTCACAACCATCTGCTGCACGCCGTTGCCGATGGCTGGACGGTGACGGGGATTTACAACTACCATACGGGGTTCCCCTGGACACCTACATGGAACTCGACTGTCCACCAGTTTTTTGGTGGTAGCGGCCTGGGTACGGTGCGTCTGGCAGCCTACAACGGAGGAGGCGGACACGATCTAAGCAACGCTTCCTTCATGAGCGGCCCCAACTCCGCTGTGGGGAATACGAAGAACTTCTCGCAAGACTCGTACACGTACTTCACCCTCCCAACCGTCAGCAGCGCAGGTGGCACATACACCGGCGTTGAAGTACCTCTGCCGGGAGCCCCGGGGGTGGCGCGCAACTCGTTCGATGGACCGCACTATGGTGCTCTGGATGCCAGCATCACGAAGGGCTTCCACCTCCCGCAAATGCCGGTACTTGGGGAGCATTCGATTCTCGAGTTCCGCGTGGACGCCTTCAATCTCTTCAATCAAATCAACCTATCGAACGTGTCCACCAGCCTGGGCAGCGGCGGCGGTACTTCCGGTGTTGCCCAAGTTGTGAACTACAATTTCGGGCAGGCCCAGAATGCACTCGGTTCGCGTGTTGTCGACATCCAGGCACGGTTCTCGTTCTAACGAGCATCTCGACCGCAAAGGGATAGCGGAGCAAATGCCAATGCGTTGGCTCTGCTGTCCTTTGTTCCGCTGAGTACGAGACAACTACATTGACGAATCAATCGGAACGGGACGGACTTTAAAATGCCACACAATTCCAGGCTGTTTCTTTCTCTCGTGGTGGCCGGGCTGTTGACGTGCGGGCTATCGCCCGTTCGGGCACAGAAGGCAGAGCAGATTCGAATCGACCCGCACACGGCGACCACGCCGTTTCCGCATTTCTGGGAGCAGACGTTTGGGTCGGGGCGGGCGATTTTGTCGCTGCGCGAGGACTATCGCAACGACCTGCGGAGCGTGAAGCAGATTACCAACTTCGACTCGGTGCGGTTCCATGGAATTTTCATGGACGATGTCGGGCTGTACGATCCGGCCCGCCGGACGCAGAACCCCGGGCTGGCCGCGCAGGCCGCGAACGATGCTTCGGTTTACAACTTTTCGTACATCGACCAGATCTACGATGGGCTGCTGGCGAATGGGGTGCGGCCGTTTGTCGAACTGAGCTTTATGCCGAAGAAGATGGCGTCCGATCCGGCGGCGCTTCATGCGTTCTGGTACAAGCAGAACGTGTCGCCGCCCAAGGACTACAAGTTGTGGGACGCGATGATTACCGCGTTTGCGCAACACCTGATCGCGCGCTATGGCATTGAGGAAGTTTCGCGGTGGAAGTTCGAGGTGTGGAACGAACCTAACCTCGATTTCTGGGCGGGGAAGCCGAAGCAGCCGACTTATTTTGAGCTTTACGAGCATACGGCGCGGGCGCTGAAAGCGGTGAGTCCGCGCATCGAGGTGGGTGGGCCGGCGACGGCGCAGGCTGCGTGGGTGGGTGAATTTCTGGCGTACTGCAAGAAGAACAATGTGCCCGTGGACTTCGCATCGACACATGTGTATGCCAACGACACCGCGCCCGACGTGTTCCACACGCAGGAGGCGATTCCGCGGGACAAGATGGTGTGCCGCGCGGTGCGGAAGGTGCATGAGGAGATTGCCGCGTCGGGGTTTCCGGCGATGCCGCTGATTCTTTCGGAGTACAACGCGAGCTATGCGAATGAGCCGGATGTGACCGACTCGGTGTACATGGGGCCGTGGCTGGCGACGACGATCAGCCAGTGCGACGGCCTGGTGCAGAACATGAGCTACTGGGATTTCTCCGACGTTTTTGAAGAGCAGGGCGTGGTGCGGACGCCGTTCTATGGAGGGTTCGGGCTGTTGGCGGAGGACTCGATTCCCAAACCCGCGTTCAATATTTTTGCGCTGCTGCATCAGTTGGGCGATCGGCGGCTGAAGGTGGATTCGGATTCCGCGCTGGCGACGAGGACCGAGAGCGGCGAGGTTGTTGTGGCGTTGTGGAACTATGCTGCGCCGGTGGGAACGGGAGCGAAATATACTCCCCCGCCCGCGAAGGCAGGGTCGGACAAGACGATGGAGATCAAGTTTGCTGGCGCGGCAGAGAATGCTACGGTGACGCTTTACCGGGTCGACAGCACGCATGGCAACGCGATGCCTGCGTTTGACGCGATGGGGCGGCCGGCGACGCCGACACGCGAACAGATTGTCGAGTTGCGAAAGGCTGGAGCGGCCCCGCCGCCGGAACATGCGAGGCTGGTCCATGGCACGCTGACGGTGACGATTCCGGCGCAGGGGCTTATGCTCGTCAAGCTTGAGCCAGGCCGGAAGTAGAGGCACTCGATGCGAACGCTCAACATAGGACCGACTGTGCCGCGCTCCGGAATCACTCGCCGATCTGCTTTGCAACTGCTGGCAGGGACGACCGCTGCGGCAACACTTCCGCGAGGCGTGCTCGGGCAGGCGAAGTGGAAGCTTTCGCGTGGCGACGATGCTCTGCTCGACGATATGGAGCGCCGCGCCGCGCTGTATTTCTGGGAGCAGGCCGACCCGGCGAATGGGCAGGTGCTCGACCGCGCGGATGCGAACAATACGGACGGCAAGCTGCGCTCACGGCGTCCGTTGTCGAGTATTGCGGCGACGGGGTTTGGGCTTTCTACTCTGTGTATCGCCGACCATCGCAATTACTTTCCGCATGATGGGATTGTGGAGCGCGTGCGGACGACGCTGGATTTCCATCTGAACAAGCTGCCAAACGATCACGGTTTCTTTTCGCACTTCAACGATGTGCATAGCGGGAAGGCCGCCAACCACAGCGAGATTTCTTCGATCGATACGTCGCTTCTGCTGTGCGGCGTGCTGACGGCGCGCGCGCATTTCAACGATGCGAAGATCACCGACCTTGCGACCAAACTGTACGAGCGCGTGGAGTGGCCGTGGATGCTGAACGGGGGCGAGACGTTTTCGATGGGCTTTCGCGACGGCGCGTTCATCAAGAGCCGGTGGAACCATTACTGCGAGCTGATGATGCTGTATTTGCTGGCGATTGGATCGCCGACGCATCCGGTGGCGCCGGGGTCGTGGGACAAGTTTACGCGTCCACGCATGGTGTTTCAGAAGTTCGATTACATTAGCGCGCCCGATCCGCTGTTTGTGCACCAGTACTCTCATGCGTGGTTCGATTTCCGCAACAAGCGCGACTCTTATGCGGATTATTTTGCGAACTCGATTATTGCGACGCGGGCGCACAAGGCGTTCTGCCTGTCGCTGAAGATGGGCTATACGGATGACTACTGGGGCGTGACCGCTTCGGACTCGGCGCACGGGTACGTGGCATGGGGCGGGCCGCCGGCGCTGGGCCACATCGATGGCACGGTGGTGCCGTGCGCGGCGGCGGGTTCGCTGCCGTTTCTGCCGGAGGATTGCCTGCGCGTGCTACAGTCGCTGCGCAAGATGGGCGACCAGGTCTATGGGCGCTATAGTTTTCGCGACGCGGTGCATCCCGCGGCCAATTGGTACGACGCGGATGTGCTGGGGATCGATCTTGGCATTTCGGCGTTGATGGCGGAGAACCTGCGGACGGGGTTTGTGTGGTCGACGTTCATGCGGAACCCGGAGGCGGCCCGGGCGATGAAGTTGGTGGGATTCCGGCAAGGCTGAGTTTGGTCCCGGCTTGACCGGCGGCCTCGTCTGCATTTGTCGAGGCGTATGTGCCGGACGCGTATTGGGTCGGCGCGACGTTGCCGGCTTACATCTGATAGGTTGTTTGGGAGCGTGTAGCCTTCATCGACCTATGAATAAAACTGCGACGAAACGGTATTATCCGACGCCCGCGCTGGAGAAGGGGCTCGACATCCTGGAGTTGTTCGCGGGCACGCCCGAAGGCATGACGGTGAGCGAAGTGGCGCGCAAGCTCGACCGTACCGTGTCGGAAATCTTTCGCATGATTTTGTGCCTGGAGCATCGCGGCTATCTCGCGCACTCTCCCGGCAAGGAGAAGTATCAGCTTACGCTGCGGCTGTTTCGGTTGGCACAGGAGCATCCGCCGACCAAGCGGCTGGTGACGGAAGCTCTGCCGGCGATGCACTCGCTGGCGCAGCGGGTAAGGCAGTCGTGCCATCTGGGGATCGTGGACGGCGGCCATGTTGTGATCCTGGCGCAGGTGGATTCGCCGGAGTCGACGGGATTTTATGTGCGCATGGGGTCGAAGGTGGACCTGATGCATGCGGCGACGGGGCATGTGATCCTGGCGCACCAGAGCGAGGATGTGCGGGAGCGCACGATCGAAGAATGGCGGCTGGAGACCAAGAAACGCAAGCCGGCCGACCTGGATCAGCATCTCGCGAAGATCGCGGCGCGCGGGTATGAGCGGCGGGCGAGCTATGAGATTGCCGGGGTCGTGAATGTCAGTTTTCCAGTGCTGAATGTGCAGGGACAGGCGATTGCTGGGTTGACCATTCCGTACGTGAAGCGGCTGGAGGACACGGTGACGCTGGCCGATATCGTGAGCGCGCTGCGGGAGGCGAGCCGGGCGATATCGGAGGCGATGGGGGCGGAAGTGCAGGGATTAGGGATTAGGGATTAGACGCCGTCGCGGGGTTTGTTTTTGCGGACGAAGTCGGTGTCCTGGGTGGGTACGGCTTCGCATTCGAGGGCGATGGTGGTGACGGGGGAGTCGGGCGCCTTGGCGGGGAGGCCGGTGAGGTGGACGCGGTAGGGGTCCTGCGTGACCGTGACTGCTTCCCCACTCTTCAAGAGGCGCGCGGACTTGACCTTGGTTTGGAGGCCGGAGATGGCGACGTCGGTGCCGGGCCAGAAGTGGACGTGCATGTAGAGCGTGTTGCCGGTGCGCGTGAACGAGGCGTAGTTGGAGCTGCGCGGCTGGCAGAGGTCGGACTTGTAGATGGTGTCGCCGTTAGAGGCCATCCAATGGCCGACTTCGGTGAGGACCTGGACGGACTCTTCGGGGACGGAGCCGTCGCCGCGGGGGCCGATGTTGAGCAGGTAGTTGCCGCCGTCGCGGGCGCAGCCGATGAGGTTGCGGACGATGGTTTTCGAGGACTTCCAATCGTCGTCGGCGCGCTGGTAGCCCCAACTGTCGTTGAGCGTCATGCAGCTTTCCCAGGCACGGCCGTTGGTTTCGGCGACGATTTTTTGCTCGGGAGTGGAGAAGTCGCCGGGCATGGCGTTGCGGTTGTTGACGATGATTTCGGGTTGGAGTTCGCGGACCATCGCGTCCATCTTTTCCGACTCCCAACCGGCGCGGTCGAGCGGCCAGGAGACGTCGTACCACAGGATGTCGATCTTTCCGTAGTTGGTCATCAACTCGCGGATGAGGCCGTGGGTGTAGGCGACGAAACGCTTGCGGGCCTCGGGGTCGGTGGCGCAGCGGGCGCCGTCGGGGTGATGCCAGTCCATCAATGAGTAGTAGAAGCCGACGCGCAGGCCTTCGGCGCGGGCCGCTTCGACGTACTCGCGGACGAGGTCACGGCCCGGGGCCTGTTTGGGGGCGCAGTAGTCGGTGAGTTTGGTGTCGAAGTTGCAAAAACCTTCGTGGTGCTTGGTGGTCATCACCATGTACTTCATGCCGGCGGCCTTGGCGAGCTTTGCCCAGACGCGCTGCGAGCCGGGCCTGGGGTTGAACTGCTTGTCGAGCGCCATGTACTCGCCGATGGGGATGGCTTCGTCCTCCATGGCCCACTCGTGGCGGGCGTGCTGGCTGTAGAGGCCGAAGTGGATGAACATGCCGAACTTGGCGGCGTGCCACCATTCCATGCGGCGGACCTGGTCGGGCGTGGCGGCAAGCTGTTCCCCAGGTTTGGCGGCCTGGGCAGCGATGGGGAGCGCGGCTTTGGTGGCGGCCAGGGCGGCGATCGAGGCGCCCGTTCCCAAGAGCATTTTGCGGCGGGTAACGTTCAGCGAATCCATGCTTGTCGAGTCCTCCGGCGGGTCAATCATACGCCAGGAGAATTTTTATTGGCGGGAAATAGTGTTGTCAAGGGTGAAAGATCGTTTTTGCAAAAGAAAACATGGTTGGCAGCTTGTTGCATTATGGATCGGGCCTTCTCCAGGTTCAAATCCGCCGCGAATCCAAGGGCTGAAGGCCCGACCCATAACCCCGCCGACAAATCCATCCGGCCCACAACCGACTAAAAACTCCCACCCACCGCGGCCGCCTCAACCTCCGCGGCCGACGCCGCATCCGCGGCCTCCAGCGACGCCAGCAGCGACTCCCTTACAAACGCAATATGCTCGCTCATCGCCAACCGCGCCGCCTGCCGGTCCCCCGACTTCAACGCCCGATAAATCTTCTGGTGGCTGGTCGGCGCCGTCGTCGCCGACAAATGATACGTCTTCGCCCTCGACAGCAAACTCTTGTGCTGCACATTGTCCAGCATCCGCGAAAGCTCTTCGTTCCCGGTCGCCGTGGCGATGATTCCATGAAAGCAAACATCCTCCTCGACGTGCGCCGACTTATCGCCGATCTCAAGAAAGTGCCGTGTCCGCTCGATGCTCTCCGCCATCTGCCGCAGCATCTCCGAATTCACCTTCGCGATCCCCACGGCATGAACTTCCAGCAGCTCGCGCACTTCGTAAAGGTCGCGCGTCTCCCGCGTCGAAAATTTCCGCACATGCGCTCCCCGCCGCGCTTCGATCACGATCAGCCCCTCGCTTTCGAGACGGGTCAGCGCCTCCCGCACCGGCGATTTGCTGATGCCAAGTTGCGTGGACAGGGCCTCTTCCGTCAGCCGGGCCCCTTCGACAAGTTTGCCGTGCAGCAGATGCTGCTTGAGGCTCAGATAAGCCAGATCCGTGAGTGTAGCCGCCCTGAGGACCTTTGGGAGATTCACCATAAGTTAATCAATCAAGCCGCATTCTACCTGATGTCGTCGATGCCATGATGAACGGCCATCGACTTGAAAAAGGTGCAAATAAAAGCGTGCGACGTGAAAACTGCGGCCGCCGGACCTTTGCGGCGGACGCACCCTGTATCCCGTTGGCGGCTAGAAAATAAACTTGCCGCTGAGTTGAAGTTGCCGCGACGACCCGCCATCGCTCGTCGCAAAACGCGTCGCCGAAATCTGCCCGAACGCCGTCGATTGTACATTGCCCGTGGGCTGCCCGAAGTTCGGATGGTTCAGGATGTCGAACGCATCGACCCGCAGCTTGAACAACAGACCCTCGAAAATGTGCGTATTCCCCCAGGGGGGAGGGGGAGGGGGCCATACGGTACGGCCCGGTCGTACATTGCCGCCAACCTAGTCGCCGGCTTCCACCGTCCGTCGCCCGCCATCGCCAAGCCATAGACACAACCCCGTAAACAGCACCGCTCCGACCGCAAACTTCAGCGCGACAGGAACATGTGTGGGCGACAGGAAGGCCTCAAAGGTCCCGGCAACGATCAGCATCGGAATCGTCCCCGCGATAAGCTGCACGCCTTCCGACCCACCCAGCGCGATGGAGTCGCGTCGTCGCAACATTCCCGGGAACAGTATCCCCGAAGCGATCCTCAGACCCGCCGCGCCCGACAGCATGATCGCCGGCAGCTCCAGCGCGCCATGCGCGGCGATGAAGCTCCACAGGCTGAGCGCCATGTGGTGGCGAGCGCATACCACCGCGATGATGCCCAGCATGATGCCGTTGTTGAACAGCGAATACAGCGTGAACAGTCCCGCGGTAATGCCGCCCGCGAACGTGACGAAGCAGACGAAGATGTTGTTCGTCATGATCGCGGACGACTCCTGCGGCTTGACGCTGAGGATCTTGTCGGTCCACATCTTGTGCTTATCGAGGTTCGCGTAGCTCTCCGGTCCAAGGTGCAGGATGAAGTACGACGTGCCGAAGTCCGGACGCACAATGCTGACAATGGCGCCCAGCGCGGCCGCCCCCACCGTGACGGCAACGGCCAGCACCACGTACCCGCTCATGCGCCGCAACAGCCGCGGATATCCATGCGCGAAAAAGTCCCACAGGCTGCGGAACCCGAGCTGCCGTCCGGAGTAGACGAAGTTGTGCGCGCGGCCCACCAGCCGGTTCAGATACTGCTCCAGATTGCGCGCCGCGCCGTCGGCCCGAGCAGCGCTCAGATCGGCGGCGGACTGCCGGTAGAGCAGCCCGAAATCGCGCAACTCATCGCGCCCCAGCGACTTCACGCCGCCGGTTTCGACGCGCCGGGTTAGCGCGTCGAGACGATTCCAGTTATCCTTGCGGAGATCAATCCAAAGGTTCGAGATCATGGAGTTTCAGCAAACAGGCTTCGCCGACCAGCTTAACATCGAAACGCCCGAGCAGGTAGACCTGCGCTTTCCGGTCGCCGGAATCGGCAGCCGTTTTGTGGCGCTGTTGATCGATCACCTCATCCAGATCGCCACGTTTATCCTCATCGTCCTCGCGCTTGCGCTGCTGCCCGGCGACAACCATGCGGCCAAGGCCGCGGAGTTCGACACCGCTACAAAGTGGTTCCTCGCGGCCATCACGTTCATCGTCTTCTGCCTCATCGTGGGCTACTTCGCGCTCTTTGAGGCGTTCTGGCACGGCCAGACGCCCGGCAAGCACGTCATGAAGCTGCGCGTCCTCAAGGACAGCGGCCGGCAAATCACCTTCTTCGAAGCCCTCGCGCGCAACCTTCTCCGCTTCATCGACTATCTCCCCGGTATGTACCTCGCCGGCGTGATTACGATGCTCTGCAACCGCAAGAACAAGCGTCTCGGAGATCTCGCTGCCGGGACCATCGTCGTACACGAACTGCCGCCGGACGACCGCGCCTCGGACGCCTTCCTCAGCGGAGAGAACTTCTTCGCCCGACAGCAGCCCAAGCCTGAAGGCGCTCTGCCGGCCGACGCCATCGCTCGCCTCGAACCCGCGGACCTGCATGTGATGGAGACCTTCTTCACCCGCGCGCTCGACCTCGACCTGCAGACGCGGGCCGCAATGGCTGCCCGCATCGCCGCGCGCATGGCCGCGAAGATGAAGGTCCCGCTGCCCGAAGGCAATCCGGAACGCACGCTCGAAGCCCTGGCGAAAGCCATGCGCGGAACAGGCCGCCGCTTCTAGCGTCGCAGTATAAATATGTCATCCTGAGCAACGCGAAGGACCTGCTTCTCGCCGACGCTGGCGACCATCTCTCGACTTAGCCGTCAAGCCTTCCACGCGCATCTGACACCGAAAGGTGTTGCGATGCCAGGCGTAGAACCCATCACAGGAATGCCCCAGCCGCCGCCGGTCCAACCCGGCGCGAAGCTGGACCCCAAAGACCACACGGTCAGCCGCATCGATCCGGTGCGGCAGAGCATCTGGGACTACGTCTCGGGCTCGCCGCTGCATAATCTTTGGGACTTTCAGGGCGCGTCGGCCTGGGTCGTCATGGAGCGCACCTTCAAGTCGTTCATGGAAGACAACCTGCTGTCCCGCGCAGCGGAGCTAGGGTTCTACTTCCTGTTCGCGCTGTTTCCAACGTTGCTGTTTGCGTCGAGCATCCTCGGCCTGGTCGCGAAACGCGCCGACACGTTCTACGTCGCGCTGCTGCACTATCTCGCCATCGTCATTCCGCACTCCGCGTTCCAGATGGTCATGGAAACCTTCAACCAGACCACTCAGGCCGCAACCGGAGGCAAGATTACCTTCGGCCTGGCTGCCGCGCTGTGGTCGGCGAGTGTGGGCTTCGCCGCCATTCAGGACACCGCCAACACCGTCTACAAGGTGAAGGAGACGCGACCGTACTGGCTGGCCAAGGGTCAGGCGATTCTCGTCACGCTGCTGTTGAGCCTGGTGGTTTCGGTGACGCTCGCCGTCCTGCTCGGCGCCGACTATATTGTGAAGCTCGTTCACCTCACCGGGACCCGCCACTTCCTCGTCGTCAGCGAGGTCGTTGCGGTGGAAACCTTCGCGTGGATCGTCGTACTGGCCATGCTGATGCTCCTCTTTGCCCTGATCTACTACTACGCGCCGGATGTGAAGAACCACTGCTGGAACTGGTTCTCGCCGGGCGCAGCCGTCGGAATCGCGGGCTGGTTCGCGGCGTCCATCGGGCTGCGCGTGTATCTGCATTACTTCAACAGCTTCTCCGAGACCTACGGCTCGCTGGGAGCGGTCATCATCCTGCTGACGTGGTTCTACATCACCGGCCTGATGCTGCTCACCGGCGCCGAGATCAACGCCGAAATCCAGGCAGCGGTCGCGGAGAAGAAGCTGAAGGAGCGCGGCGTATTGCCGGCCGAAGCGACCACCGACGCCGCACACCCGGTCGTCGTGGACCCAGGCCCGGCGGCATGAGCGGAGCTACTTCGTCATCGGTTGCAGGATGTCGTCCAGCCGCGCCGATGTGCCGTCGACGCGTTGCAGGTCGGGATACTTTTCGCCGTCGTGGTAGTCCAGTTTTATGACCTTGTAGTAGCCGGTGTTTTCGACGATGAACTCCATCGCCGGCCCCTTGCCGTGCGCCTCCTTGATGGCGGCGCGCAACAAGCCTGGCGTAAACGCGCGGCCATTGACGGCCACGATCCTCATGCCGGGACCGAAGCCCGCTTTATCGCCTACGCCGCCGACGATGACGTCGGCGATATGACCATCGACCGTCACCTGCAAGCCCAGCGAGAAGCGCGTGTCGATGCTGCCACTCTCCGATTCACCCAACTGCGACCAGTAGTTCGGATGGTCGAGATACACCAGCTTGTAGCCACTCAACCCATCGATGCCTGCGACTTCCGGAGCATGAAACTCATTCGAGTCGAGACGCTTGCGCAGGAAGCCCGCCCAATCGTATGGCACAACCGCGTTGAGCCCCGCGACGACATCCTCAAACGTGTATGGCACAACCTTCGGAGGCGTATTGCCGCCGAGACCCTCAAACGCCGCGGCAAAATCGTTCAGGCTCTTCTTGCCATTCGTCTTGTCGCGGATGACCAGATCGGCCTCCAGCCACAGCAACTCGCCCTCATCGTAATAGTCGGTATTGCGCCGCCAGTTGTCGTACCCGCCGCCGGTCATGTAGAGCACCTGCGCCATCGTCGCGGTGTCCTGCAAGTCGCGCCATGTGCGTCCGGGACGGACATCGTTCAGGTATCCAGCGACCGTAGCCAGCCGGCTGCGATAAATCTCCGGCGACCAGATGCCGCACCGCGCCGCCAGCACGTCGCCGAGATACTCCGTCAGGCCCTCATACACCCACAGCAGATCGCCTTTCATCGGCACCTGATAGTTCGGCGTCGCAAGGCCCGCCGGACGGCGATACTTCCCGTTCCACGAATGTGTAAACTCATGCGGCAGCAGCAGACCATTGGCGATGAACGCGTTGTCGTCGGAGAAAGTATTGTGCGCGACACGGTCATCGGAAGACTGATGATGCTCCAGCCCGAAGTGCGAGACCTGGTCCGACAGCGTGACGAGGAAGTGATACGAGCCGTAGTGCCGCGACTTGTACAGCGCGCCCGTCTCGCGGATGAGCTTCGAGAACTCGTCGATGTGTTCCGGCGAGAGGGCAATGTCCTCCGGTCCATCACCGGCGAGGTCGAGGAAATGCTTTGGGGTGACATCGGTCGCGAGAGGAATCTCGCGGAACCAGCGCCCCGCGAGAACTGGGGAATCGATGAGTTGTTCGAGAGAGATAGTTTTGAAGCTCGCTTCGTAGTTCCCGGCCTTCTTATCCAACTGCCCGAGGGTTTCAAGCGCGGTGCCAAATTTCCAATCCGTTGGCAGATTGATCGACGGAGCGACCATGACATCGCTCACATGCATGCCCTCGGTAAACGGATACACGATCACCGAATTCCAGCTCAGCAACGCGAGGTTCGCGCTGGTCGACGCTCCAGACGAGAAGCCGGCCGCAGCCGCCGTCGCCAGAAAGTCCATCTTGATATCGAGCTTCGTCACACCGGCGGGCACAGTGATGTGGTAGGCGAACATATCGACCTTATCGCGCTCCCATTTCACCGGCTGGCCGTTCGCCGAGATCGTGAACCCAGCCTGATTGTCGATCGGCCCCGACGGCATGTGCTCTCCCGGAATCCACTTGGGATAAACCAGCGTCATCGGCCCCGGCTGCACCGGCACTGTCTCAGTCGCATGGAGAATCTTGCGGGGCGCGTCGGTGAGATCGACGTGCAAGGTAATCGGCGTTTGCGCTGCGGACGCGACCGTAAGCGAAAAGACGGCGACAAGAGCGAAAGAGAACAAACGCATACGCAAACCTCGAAGAAAACTTGTGGGACAAGTGTAAATGGGATTCTAGCGATCAAGCGCTTTCGCCGCCGCAGTCTCCGCGGCAAGCGTTTTCGCAGCCCACGCTTCGTAGGTCAGCGACTTGTTCAACCGCTCCCAATCGGCACCCGGGAGCACCATCAGATCACTCCGCGCAATCCCCGGCAGTCCCATACCGACAGCGTCCAATCCACCCTCGCGGTCTTCGCGAATGTAGTTCCGCGCGATGTCCACGCCATTCGCCTTGGCCCATGTGCTGATATGCGTCGTCCCCGCGGCGGCGATCTTCGCGTCGGTATTCCAGAACGCGAAATGAAGCTGCCGGTTCAGCCACCGCACGCCATCCTCATCGACCCACGACGGCCGGTGGCTGATGCCCGGATAGAAGATCGTAGTGAACATATCTTTGTCCGTCCCGCGCAACACCACGGCCCGCGCCCGTACGTCGTTGAACCACGCGGCGGTGTGGTGCGGAATGTCCATCACCGTGTCCGCGTCGCCATTCATCACCAGCAACGGCCCGCGATCGGCGTGCAGGTCGTACAGCACCGCGCCACGGTCCCCCAGCCCGATCAAAGCACGGTATGGAGGCCCTTGGCAGGGCAGTTTATTCGAGTCGTAATACTGCCCCGGCCCATCGAAAACGCCTCCACCCGACAGCAGCACGGCATGGACGCGGCTGTCATACGCACCCTCGATCCCCGCGACGAACGCGCCCATGGAGTAACCCGCAACCGCAATGCGCTTCGCATCCACCTCAGGCTGCGCGTCGAGATAGCCGACCGCCTGCATCAGGTCGACCTGCATCAAACCCGCCAGCCTGCGCCCCCAGTCGTCATGTGGCAGCGGCGCGGGCGGCGCCACGTCCTTATCGTGCGACCCGGCGCGGCTCTTGCGGTCGATATTGCGCTCGCCCTCCCCGATAGGGTCGTACGTGACGACGACTGCGCCGGCCTTCGCGAACATCATGCCGCTGTAAAACGCATACCACCCAAACTTGTCCGACCCGTGCCCATTGACGATGACGATCCCCGGCAGCCTGCCCTTCCAATGCGCGACCTTCGGGTCCGGTCGATAGACGATTGCCGTCACGATCATCCCGTCCGCCGTCGCATACGTAACGCGGTCCGCGAGCACCCCCGGCGTGGGCGAAAATGTGCTCCACACCCTGCTATCGAGCGCGGGCAGATGGTCTGGAACATAAAGCTGGTGGCGGATTTCCGCGCGCCACGCATCGTCGCGGCTCTTGTGGGTCTGCGCTCCCATCGCGGTGGCGGCGAAGGCAGCAGTCAACAGGAGGGGATACAGCTTCTGCATATGTGCTCCAAGCGGTCGAGAGAAGGATAAACCCCCGTGCGCAGCTTCCGCTCAGCTACAATCGGGCACGTCCATGAATCTCTACGTCGTTGTTCTCGGCATCATCGTCCTCACGCTGCTTGGCGTCTCTCTCGCGCGCCTGGGCAAAGTAAAAACCAAAGCCGATTACCTCGTCGCCGGCCGTTCCCTGCCGGCGTTCGTGCTGGTCTTCACGCTGCTGTCGAGCTGGATCGGCTCCGGCTCGCTGCTGGGCGGCGCGGAGAACGCCTACAAACACGGCTTCGCCGCGTTGTGGCAGGGCGGCGGAGGATGGGCCGGCCTTGCCCTGATCTACTTCATCGCACCGCGCGCCCGCAAGTTCGCGCAGTTCACCATCCCCGATCTGCTGGAGTCGCGCTACAACCAGACCGCGCGGGTCCTCGGCGTCATCGCCATTTTGTTCGCCTATACCGCCATCACCAGCTACCAGTTCATCGGCGGCGGCGACATACTCCACCTCATCTTCCCGCAAGTGACCGCTGTCGAGGGACAATACATACTCGCCGGTTTCGTGATTGTCTTCACGGCGATCGCGGGCATGGGCTCGGTCGCTTACATGGACGTCGTCATAGGCCTGCTCGCGACGGTTACGATGATTGCGGCGCTGCCAGTGCTGATCCACCTGGCCGGCGGCTGGAGCAATGTACACGCCATCCTGCCTGCAAGCCACTTCAAGGTCTTCGGCGACATTCACCCATTCCAGAGCTACTTCACCGGCCCCGTCCTCGCCGATGGGTCGCGAGAGAAGGTCCAGTCGGCCCTCGAAATTTTCCTTCCCACCTGCCTGCTGATGCTCGGCAACCAGTCGATGTACCAGAAGTTCTTTTCCGCCAAAAGCGAAAAGGACGCCACCCGCGCCACCGTCGGCTGGGTCATCGGCACGGTGGTCCTCGAAACAGTGATCGTGGCGCTCGCAGTGGTCGGATCGGCGCTGTACCCGACCGGCGAAGTCCACGATCGCCCCCGCGAGATTCTCGCCTACACCGCCGTCCACGGCTTTGGAGGCTCGAAAGTCCTCAGCATTCTCGGCGCGCTGCTGGTCGGCGCAATCTTCGCCAAGGTCGTTTCGACCGCCAACAACTACCTCTTTTCGCCGGCGACGAACCTGGTCAACGATGTCTTCGTGCGCTATATCAGGCCGGAGGCGAGCAACAAACAAGTGCTGCTGGTCTCGCGGCTGATGGTCGCGGCCCTCGGCATCTGGGCGCTGTGGCAATCGCTGGGGACCAAGTCGGTGCTGGCGAAGTCGGTCTACGCCTACACCATCTATGCGGCAGCGATCACCCCTGTAGTCCTGGCCGCATTCTTCTGGCGCCGCGCCACAGCATCCGCGGCGGTGGCCAGCATAGCGGCGGGGACCGTCGTCACCATCGGTTGGGACACGATCGCGCCGCATCTGCCGCAGATCATCGGCGAACAGGATGCCATTCTTCCGGCCCTGCTGGCATCGCTGCTATGCCTGTTTGTGGTCAGCCTGCTGACCCCGCCGCCGAGCGCCGAGAAGCTGGCGCCATTCGCGTCATAGCGGCGGCACGGCGCGCATCGTGATGCGGACAAGCCGTCCGCGGCTGCGTAGTGGAAGGTCGCTCTCGGAACGGCTGGCCTCCACGTAGCCGGGGAATTCCACCTCAAAGCCATGCAGATACCCGCATGGGGCATGAACGCCGTGCGCGGCCATCTGGCGGCCACAGAGGATCACTTGGCGCGATGGGCTGGTCCGTCCGCTCACCGCCGGAAACGCGGCGCGGCCATAACTGTCGGCGGTTGAGAATGAGAACGATGTTGCGCCGGAAGTGGCATAGTCCTGCCGTAGTTGCTCGACTTGCGCCGATGCTAGACCGTTGCCCGAGGAGTCCTCGACCAGCACCTCGTATCGCGGCATCAGCACGACGTTGCGGGGCATGCAGAACCAGAACCCCAGCACAAAGCCGCACAGCCCGGCAAGGTAATGCTTCCAACTCATATAGCTGAACTGTACCGCTTCCGCGCCCACTCTCCTGGAAATCCGAAAACGAAGACGCCGTTTGTGCCTTGGGCGGCGACAAACGGCGTCCCTTATCCAACCGGATTGTCATGCTATAGCGAGGCTACAGCTAAGGTCCCTGCTTACTTCAACGGAGCAAAGAAGCTCCACGAAATGCCTCCCGAGGGAGACGGATCGCTGCGCAGACCCACATTGTTCATCTGGACCAGAACGTTGCCGTAGACGATGAGCCTGCTTGCGCTTCCATGTCCCGGGAACGGTTTCCATTTCAAGCCGCCGCTGAAGTTCGCGGTCGTATAGGTGACCGTGGACTGGTTAAGCGTGACTAGCGTTTGCGTGAGGGCCCCCGGTGTGTTGCTCGACGTGGCGCCGCAAACAGGGGTGGAAATAGTCACTGACGACGCTGGAATGGTCTGGCAACCCGGAGTGATATAGGGCGAATTCACAAACTCATTCGCCAGGATGTCGGTCGAAGCGGTGACGTGGCTGCCCATCGCAATGTCGACGCCGCCGCCATACTGTGCTCCGCCGGGCAGGTTCAGGTTCGGACCCGCCCCCGTGGGGTTGAGCAGCACGGACTTCGTATTCCATTGGTAGCCGAACTTTGCATGTGGGGAAACCTCGGCTTTGTAAGCAATAAGCCCGTACAGGTTGAAGCCATAGGCACCCGAACCGAGATAGTTCAAGGCATCGCCCGTCTCAAAGCGCATCGCACCGCCGACCGCCATGGAACCGCGCTTCGATCCGCCGCCACTCCACACCTGTTGCTTGACGTTCACCGTCACATCGCCCACTCCCGAAGCGGTGCCCGGGACATAGTTTGGTTGGAAGACTTGGGAGAACCCCAGCGTATTTTGCGGAGTGATGAAATACGTTGTCTGGTTCAGGGTTTGGGCTGCGATGGAGACGTGCGAGAACGGAACAATCACGGTCAAGTCCGTCTTCTTCCCAATGCCATAGGTCGCCAACACCACATATTGGTTGACCTTGAGCCTGACGCTCTCGATTTGGGACACGATTTGGGTTGGGAAATCCAGGGCCCCCGTCGACGTCGTATAGACGAACGGGATGTTTCCGATCGGTATCCCGTCCAGATGGTTGAAGTTGAACTGTTGAATGCTGGAGGCGACGACGAACTTCCCCAGTCCCACCGTGTCGGGGCGATCGATAAGTATGGAACCAAGGTTCTTGTACGGAGCGCCGCCCAGGGTGATAAAGCCTGGAGCGGATGTGGACAAAGGAAGCTGGCTGAGTTGGGCGCCGATCGGGCCGTTGAAGATCGATGCTTGCTGCTCCGCTGCGGCCTTACCTAAGATGCTGTTTTGAGTGGCGCCCGATACGAACGGCACCTGGCAAATCAGATTGGTCGTAGCACTGCAATCCACTTGCGCCTTCGCCGCGACACAGGCAAAACACCCCACGGAGATCAAGATCATTTTCCGGCCGACATTCATCATATTCTCCTTCATTCTGCGGTTCCTCGTTAGCTGCCGGGACGGCATCGCCCATCTGCTTGAATTCATCACTGGTAGGTGTTCGGAAAACGGGGCCGGCTTCCTATGCTTGCATCAAAAAACTCTCAACTTGTCGAAGGGCCGGCGATGCCTCGCCGGCCCTCGTTGCCTAGTTTGTCGTGCCGTTGCTGATGAACACCGGGATCTCGGCAACTGTCGTATTAGGTGCATTCGTATTCACGATTCGAATCAAATAGGAGCCCGTGATAGCCGACGGGAGATTTTGATTGGGGTTGAGAAAGCTGCCGCCGCCGCATCCTGTAGTCTGCAGGATGGCGATTGCCATCAACACCATTCCGAGGCTGCGTACCAGCAACTTCCGTTGCTTTTTGAATGCGGGTAACAGACCAAACAGAAGCAGGAACGGCGCGCCCAGCGTCGCGGCGATGACCGCGCTGTTTCCAATCTCCAGTTGGGCCGTCGCCGGCTTACCGGCAAAAATCGTGACGCTGAACGGACCTGTAGGAGCTGTCCCGGTGACCGCCCCACACGATATCCCGATTTGGGCGAATGTGCTGAGGGATCCCGTCGAATAGTTTCCATTTTGGTCGGCGGTTTCGACGAAGTTAGGGTCGCAAGCGAGCGGTAATGGCGTCGGAAGTGGTGTCGGAAGCGCAAGGCTCTGCGGCAGCGTAAATGTTGTAGTTTTGCTGCCGACGGAACCCACAAACACCGCATTGGGCCTGGCGACCACAGTGAGATCCACAGACACGGTTTGGGACAGCGGTGTGAGGTTCTGGACGGTGTTCAGATCGGTCACTGTCACTTGGGCAGTGTACTCACCTACCGGAGCGGTTGGCGTTAGGGTAAAGACTATGTCAGTCCCATTCGGTGCCGAGGGACCGCAGGTGATGCTTGACGCGGCGACAACTGGCGGGGACGCAAGTGGTTTTTGGTAGACAACGCAGGAGGTGATGCCAATCCCATCTCCCAAGGCAAGTGGGCCGACAGGCAGGCGAAGGGAAGATTCGCCGAGCACGTTGAGGAGTTCAAAGGACTCCTTCGAGTTCGCCGAGTTGTTCGAGTTCGTGGTGTTGATCGTGGTGCCGTTGATGAAGGTGCCCTGTGCCAGTGTGATATGGGGGGACGTTGTGCCGGTGCCATTCACCGTGATCGTGGGGGAGAAGTTCTGGACGATCTGGTTTATGGTTTTGCTGCCCGAGCTGTAATTAACGTCCCCGGGGGTATAGGTCGCCTGAACGGCGAAGGCGCCGTTGGCGGTGGTGGAGTTGGGGGGGAATAGCACTTTGCAGGTCTGCACCAGCTCGGTCCCGTTATAGGTCGTAGCCGATGTAGCACAGGTAATGGTGCCTGCTGGAGTGATCGAGAAGGTAAAGTTTCCGGTTGGAGTTGCGCCGTTGGTCGTAGGATCGGCGGTTGCCGTAAAGGTAATGGGCACCGTCGCAACGCCGACATAGTTCCCTGGGGAAGTGCTTGCCGATGAAGACGTCAACCCGAGGGTTGGCGCGCTGGCCTGGACGGTGATCGTGGGGGTGGGCGTGGCGCTGGAGCCGCTGAAGTTACTGTCGCCGCTGTAGGTCACGTTGATCGTGTGGCTTCCACCGGTTGGCTCGGTGAACTGGCACGATGCCGTTGCCACTCCCGTATTCTGCACCACGGCCACCGGCGCTGTGCATGTGGCCGAGGATAGAGTCGGATCGGCATCTTTGAAGGTCACGGTTCCCGTCGGGGTCTGTAGGCCCACGTCGTTGATTCCGTTCGCGAGCGACAGTTGCACGCTGTATGTGGTCGGCGCGCCCACTGTCGGGGTCGTTGGCGTGGGGGTCGTGGTGGTCGCAATTGAGTTTGAGCCGGTGACAAAAGCTACGCTCGTGCCCTCCGGATTCACCGTCTGGATTTGCGACGGCGAAGTGGCGCTCAGGAAGTTGGTATCGCCCGAGTAGGTGGCCGTCACCGTGTACTTGCCCATTGCCGTGATGGGAACCGTGCAGTTCGCTGCGGTTGTGCCGCCGGTTGTTGCGACCGTGCCTGTGCAGAATGCCGTCGCAGATCCGCCATTCACAACGTACGTGAATGTGACCGAGCCGGTCGGGGTGACTGTTCCCAGGCCCGCGGTGCCAGGCGTAAGTGTCGCGGTAAACGTTACTTTCTGATCGGTTACGCTGGGCGACGGCGAGGCAGTCATCGCCACGACCGTCGAGTTTTGGCCCACAGCCTGCGGCAAGACCGCCGAGGTCATGTTCGGGAAGTTGTTGTTTGCGGAAGTGAAGACAGCCTTGATGGTGTGGATGCCCGCAGCCAGCATGACTTCCGAGCAACTGGGGATTGCGCCCGCGCCCGTGACCGCGAGGTTGGTGCAGGTGGAAATCGGGCTGGCGCCGAGCACCGCGTCATAGTAAGAGACCGTGCCCTGCGGTTGTACCCCAACTACGGGTGGCGTAAAGGCAGCCGTGAAGGTTGCGGTCTGGTTTACGACGATCGACGGAGTTGTCGTTGCCAACTGGACAGTTGTCGGGGCCGCGCCGCCTACATTCACCACGAGGGCCGGGGTGGAGGCTGGGCTTGTGCTGAAATTGCCATCGCTAGGTGTAAACATTGCCGTGATGGAATGGGATCCCGACGAGGTGAAGATGTACTGGCAGGGCGCGACTGCTCCCGCTGTGACCTGGCTGGTGCAGATCTGAGAACCAGCGTCGCTGAAGGTGACTGTACCATTCGGAACTGTCGCTCCGGAGTAGGTGGGAATGACCGTCGCGGTGAGCGTTGCGTTGGCATTCACGGCGGGCGGGTTGGGGTTCACATTGACGTTGGTGACAGTGGTCCCGCTCGGTACGGTCGTCACGGTTGGAGACGGAGTGAGTGAAGCCCCATTGAAGTTGCCGTCGCCGATGTAGGTCACCGTAATGGTGTGCGTTCCGGCGGCCGGCTCCGCAAACGGGCAGGACGCCTGTCCGCTGGACTGGACCACTGCGGTGCAGGTAGACGAAGTCGTCATATCGGTGAAGACCACGTTGCCCGTGGGCACCGACGCTCCGGCGGTGCCCGTGTTGGCCGGCGCGGGGACGGTGATCTGGACGCTGTAGGTGGTTGACTGATTGACCGCCGGTGAGGCTGGAGTTGCTGCCAGGGGGCCGATGTTCGTGTTTGCCTTGGACACGACCTGAGAATGCGTCGCCGAAGCAGAGGTCAGGAAGTTGGTATCGCCCGCATAGGTCGCCGTCACCACATACGTTGCGGGCGCCGTGAATGGGGCAGTACAGGTCGCCACGCCCGTCGTCGTCGAGACCGTGGCCGAGCAAATTGGCGTTGCGCTACCGGCGTAGGTGAAGGCGATGGTGCCCGATGGGGTGGTTGTTCCCGGACCCGTCGGAGTAAGCGTGCCAGGCGTAACGTTGGCCGTAAACGTCACGACCTCGTCAACGAGGCTGGGATTGGTCGGAGAAGTCAGATTCACCGTCGTCGTGTTCTTAGCGACGCTCTGCGGGAAGATCGGCGATGGGTTTATCTGGAAGTTCCCGTTGCCGGGCTGTGGAGTGAAGACAGCTGAAATGTTGTGCGTGCCGGCCGCCAGCATAGTCTCGGTGCAGTTGGGGATCGTGCCCGTGGGGCTTACAACAAGACTGCCGCAATTGGGAATCGCGCCGGTGGTATTCAAGGGGGTTATAAGCGCCGCGTCAAAGTACGAAACCGTTCCCGCCGGTTGGGTCAAAGCCGGATCCACCGCAGGCGAAAAGATCGCGGTTAAGGTGGAACTCTGGTCTACCGTCAGCGTTGGTGTCGTTGTGCCGAGTTGGATGCCCGTGGCGCCTGAGGCGTTCACCTGTTCCGTAATGCTGCTTGACGTGCTGCCGGTGTAGTTGCTCTCCGTCAGCAACGGAGTAAACGTCGCGGTAATGACGTGGTTGCCCTGCGTAAGGAAGGTGTGGATGCAGGAGACCGTAGGGGGTGCGCCGCTGGTGATCGTGGCTGGGGCGGTGCAGGAGATCGGATTGGTCAGATCGAGCGAATCGCTGAAGGTCACCATGCCCGACGGAGCAGTAGTGGTTGTCGGGAAAATCGCGCCGCTGGCGGTGGGGAAGGTAACCGTCGCCGTCAGGGTAACGGGCGTGTTGACCGTCGAGGGATTTTGCTGCGAAGCAACCGTCGTCGTCGTAGGCGCGGCCGAGACCGTCTGGTTTACGCTCGAGTTGCTGGTGCTGAAGTTCGGGTCGCCGAGGTAGGTCGCGACGATGCCGGTGGAAGCGAAGGCGGTGGTAAACGCTACCGAGCAAGAAGCCGTCGCCGTCCCGTCGGGCTTGGAAGTAAACAGCGGGTTGCAGACAATCGGTCCGCCTGCTCCCTGGGTGAGGGTGACGCTTCCGGTTATGGGCACGCCGTTCGGGGAAGCTACACCCGGAGCGCTCGGAGTGATCGTCGCGGTGAAGGTCACCGTCTGGTTGACGACCGCGGTGGTCGGCGCGCTGGAGATGACCGCAATGGCCGTCGCATCCTTGTTAACGGTCTGGGTGATTGGCGCAGCGTTATTTACGTTGTTGAAGTTAAAGTCGCCCGAAACATAATTGACGACGATGAGATCGGGAAACGCCACCAGACTGCTGGTGGTGCAGGTCGCGGTTTGGTCCGTGGCGCTCACCGGCCTCGCCTCGCAGCCTGGGATATCATTTCCGTTGGCCGTGAAGGTCACGGTCCCGGTGGGCACGGTGGTGAACGACAGCGCGGAGGAGAGCGTCGCGGTAAAGGTCACCGGCTGGTCCACGACCGACGGTGACCCGGACGAAACGACAGCCAGCGTTATGGTCGCGGTATTGATCGTTTGGAGGATGCCATCTGTAATCGTCGCCGGAACAAAGTTGCTGTCGCCTGCAAAGCTGGCGTTAATCGCATTCCCGCCAGCCTGTAGGGCGGCTGTTTTGCAGGTCGCGGTCAGGCTGGGTCCGCTGGCGGCTACCAGCGGGACAGCGGTGCAAGCGGCAATCGGAGTGGTTGTGCCGTTCAACGTGGTGGTAAAGACCAATGTGCCCGACGGAACGACGCCCGCGTTCGGGGTGACGGTAGCCGTGATTGTCGCCAGGCCGTTTACCGTAACGACTCCTGGGGCGGTGTTCAGGCTCAAGACCGGCGTTCCCTGGCTCACGTTCTGGATAATCGCGGGCGCGCTTGCCGCATTGAAATTGCTATCGAAGGCAATGCTCGCGACAATGGAGTTCGCGCCCGCGTTCAGCAAGGTGGTGGTGCAGGTCGCCGTCAGGGCGCCCGCCACGTTTTGCAGCCCAACACCCGTGCAGTTGGCAGCAATGGGCAAGGTCGAGCCGCCAGGCAGCATCATGGTAAAGCTCACCCCGCCTACCGGAGTGATCCCGCTGTTCGGCGTCACGGTCGTCGTAAAAGTCACCGAGCCGTTCAGCGGGGACGTGCCGGTAACCGAAGACGTAGTCGTCAGCACCGGCGTCCCTGGGCTCACATTCTCAGTGATCGGCGTGGCGGTTGCGGCGGCGAAGTTGGTGTCGCCCGTGTCGGCCGTAAGCTGGGCGCCGATGGAGTTCGTGCCGGCCTGCAGAGTGGTGGTCGGGCAGGTCGCCGTCAGGGTCGGCCCCACGCCCGGGACCAGAGAGACGGTACCGCAACCGGCAATCGTGGTGGTGTTACCACCCAGGGTTGTGGTGAAGCTCACCGTGCCGTTCGGAACAATACCCGCGTTGGGCGTCACAGTGGCCGTCAGCGTCACCGGTCCGTTCACCGTCGGCGCGTTGTCGGTTGTGCTGAGGACCACCACCGGCGCTACGGTGAGCACGGTCTGGGCCACGTTGCCGGAGGCCTGGTTGAAGTTGCTATCGCCCGGAACGGTCGCGGTTATCGTATAGGAGCCCGCGTTCAGTGCGCTGGTGATGCAGGTCGCCGAGCCCGCCGTCAGGCTGACATTGGTGCAATTGGCAGCAATGGCCGTAGGCGAACCGGCACCCACTGTCGAGGTGAAGCTCACCACACTCGGGGTAATGCCGGAATTCGGCGTCACCGTAGCCGTAAACGTGATCGAGCCATTGACCGGGACCTCGTTATTGGAAGTGGTCACGACCACGACCGGCGTCGCTTTTGTAACCGTTTGGGCCACGGTGGCCGATTGGGAGGTGAAGTTTGTGTCGCCCGCAAGGTTCGCGGTAATGGTATAAGACCCCTCCCCCAACGCGCTGGCATCGGTGGTCGTGCAGTTTGCGACGCCCGCCGTCACGGCAACACCCGTGCAACCGGCAATCGGCGTAGTCACTGCGTCCAGCGTCGCGGTGAAGCTCACCGCACCCGTCGGAATGATGGTCCCCGTGCTCGGAGTCACAGTGGCCTTGAAGGTGATTGGAGTATCCACCGTAGTGGGGCTGCCCGAGGTGACCAGAGTCATACCCGGCGTCCCTGGGTTAACAGTGAGCGTCCCGGTTCCTGTCTCCGGATTGTTGCTGGTATCGCCGGCGAAGCTGGCAACGATCTTGTAGCCCGCGCCCCCGGCGGCAAGGCTCGAATCATCGTAGGTCGCCGTGCAGGTCAGCGGCGATGCAGCCCCGGTGCAGGTTGCTGTAATCCCTCCGGCGGGGAGGCCGCTGACGGTGAAGGTCACCGTGCCCGTAACGTTCGGCATCACGCCGTCGTAGGTAATCGTCGCCGACAGCGGGACGGCGGTCGTATCCACCGCCGCGGCGACGTCAGGCACTGCAATCGTGGGGGAAGCCACGCCACCGGCCAGATGCACAACCTGGGTCCCCGCACCATTGGCATCATTCAGGTTGTTATCTTGCAAAGTCAGACTGCCGGAGACTGGACCTATGGCGGCGGGGTCGAAGCTAATGGAGTACGTGCACTTCTCGCCGATTGGCGCACCTCCAATGTTGCAAGGCGACCCGAGATCGACGCTGAAACCGGCGGTGGTATTCGCCGAGTTGAACTGCAGATCGACGTTTCCGTTGTTCCCCACTGTCAGGATCATCGGGCTGTCGGAACTCGTGGTGCCGGCTGCCGTCGAGGTGAACGTAATCGTGGGCGGCGTCTGGACGCTGAGCTCGTCAACCGAACCGCTATCGGCAACAAAAACATTCCCGGCGCCATCGACTGCGACACCATTCGGGCTGCTAAATCCCGTGCCCAAAGTCACGGGCGTGGGATTGGCAGGAATCACCCCGCCTACAGCCACAATTTCGTACACTGCCTTGTTGATATTGTCGGGTACATAGAGGTCTCCGGCACCATCGATGGCAAGGCCAATGAGACCGGCAACAGTGGCGACCTTCACCGGCGAGCCTGTCTCAACGGCAAGTTCATCGATCTCCGCCGAACCGTTCGTGAAAAAGACGTCGCCTGCCGCATCGACCGCAATTCCAGTCGGATCGACTCCCGTGGCCAGGGAGTTGATCGTCGGAGAAGTGGGAATCACCCCGTTCACAGCTACAACTTGTTCAACCGCGGCGTTGTTGGAATCGGCGACATAGAGATTGCCATTGCCATCCACAGCGACGCCAGACGGTGTGCTGAAACCTGAGCCCACCGTCCTGATGACCGGGCTGGCGGGAATCGCACCGCCTACCGCTACGATCTCTTTCACAACGTTGGCGCTGCTGTCTGCCACGAAGAGATTGCCGCTTCCATCGATAGCAATCGCACGAGGAAAACCAAAACCGGTCGCCAAAGTGTTGACCGTTGGGCTGGCCGGAATGACACCGCTTACTGCCACGATTTCTTTCACGGAGCCATTCGACGTATCCGTGAAATACACGTTTCCGTTACCGTCGACGACAATACCCACCGACGTACCCGCCGTATTGCCGATCAGCGTGGTCGGCACGGTGGTCGCGCTGGGGGGAAAGCTGACCTGCGCCGCCGTGCCCTTGCCCGTCAGGTAGACGTTGCCGAGCAGGTTCCCGGACGCGTCCGACAAAGAGGTGCCGCCATAACGGATCCACGGATGCTTGGGCGAAAAAGTGTACTGGACCGTACATGTGTCGTTCACGTTGTACGCCGTTCCCGTCGTGCACGGCGTCGGGGCACCGTTAGGGCTCACCACCTTGTAATCCAGGCCGGTCGCGCCCTGCGTCAGCACGGCGATGCTCGACAGCGTGCCCGCGGCAGTGATGGTCACCGTCGCCGTCTGGGGTGCGCTCGTCTGTCCTACGGCCGTGGTCGGCGCTTGCGCCTGCATGGGGGCTGCTGAAAGTGCAAATCCGCACGAAGCAAGCAGAAGGGTGGAAACAAGACTTCCCGAGGGGCGAAACCACGAACGACGATTCATAAAGTTCTCCAAAACGGCACCGACAAATTGCGTTGCAACCAAAGTCTCAAAATGCGCTCAGGCATCGTTCCCAGCCTGGAGCGGCGGAAGGTATCGAACGGCTTGCGTGTCGTAAGTTAGGCAAGCATAGCAAAAGCGAGGCGTCTGGCAGGAAAAATAAAGAAAATTCAAGCGAGACTAATCTGAAATTCCACGACCGCAAGAAAGCCGGCCGCGTCGGACACAGTAGTAAAGTGATGATTCGATTGCTTCGGAGTGCAGCCTACCATGCGGACGATGGCATGTCAAAATATAAATGCAACAATCCGCGCGGGCTGCCAAACGCCGCAAAACTACACTTTTTGCCGGCTGGAATCGGCGAAGACGTTGCAACCGCGACGTGCCGCAAGCGCCGTCCGGGCCGCCCGCGCTACAAGTTGTCGTTCCGGCAACACGTCGCTTCGAGAGAAAATCGACACTGGCGAAAAGGGCCGAATCCGCCGCCGCAACAGGTTGAGCGCGGCCTGCACGGAACGCCTTCGCACGGTCCCAGAAACCTTCTGGACAGGGTGCTCGCTCGCGATCATGCGTGATAATGTTTGTTGTTATACTTGTCGAGCTATATTCCGCCGGTTCTGCGAACTCTCGACCTTCGTCGATACGGCGGCCATGCTCTGCGGCACTTTAAATTCAGCAGATGAAAGCCAGGCCTAGACGATGGAAGCTACCACCCCGGGAACGATCGGCAAGTATCACATCCTTAAGGTCCTCGGGCGCGGCGGCATGGGCGAGGTGCTGCTGGCCGAAGACGACCTTGGCCGCCGGGTTGCCATCAAGCGTCCTTTCGCAAATGCGGCCGCGGATGGGCTGGCGCGCTTCATGCTTGAGGCCAAAGCCGCGACGCTCACCCATCCGGCCATCCCGGTGGTGTACGAGATGGGCACCCAGGAGGACGGGCTCCCTTTCATCGCCATGGAGTTTGTCGAAGGCGAGCCGCTCGACAGGCTGATTGCATCGGGCAAGCCGATCGACCTCATCCTGAAGCTGAGCATCATCGAACAAGTCTGCGCCGGACTCGGCTACGCCCATGGCAAGGGCATCATCCACCGCGACATCAAGCCCGCGAACATCATCGTTACCGCCACCGGCGCGGCCAAGATCATCGATTTCGGCATCGCGAAGAACATCAACGTCGAGCCGCATTCCAAGGACCTGACACAGGCCAGCCAGATCATCGGTTCTCTTCACTACATCGCTCCGGAACGCTTCAAAGGCGAGGCCGTCGACGGCCGGTCCGACGTATTCTCCGCGGGCGTCATCCTCTATCTGTTGCTCACCGGCAACCTGCCGTTCGCCGGTGGGCAAGAGACCGCGCAGTACCAGATCGTGAATCAGAAGCATGTCGGCCTCGGCTCGCACATCCGCGATTACCCGGCCGCGCTCGACGAAATCATGGATAAGGCCCTCGCCAAGAGGCCGGACGATCGCTTCTCTACCGCGGAAGATTTCGCCGATGCCCTGCGCGAAGTCATCGACGACTTGAAGCGGTCCCAGGTTTCCAAACTCTTCGACGATGCGGAACGCCTCACCATGGAGAGCCGCTACGACCCCGCTCTCGCATTGCTCGACGAAGCAATGAAGCTGGAGCCCGCGAATACCCAGGTCCGCAAACTGCGCAAGATGGTCCGCGAGCACCAGGAGCGGAGCCGGCGCGCCGACCGGCTGAAGGGGTACGTCGTCAAGGCCGACGAGCACCTCGCGGCGGAAAATTACGTCGAGGCCCTCGCTCAATTGAAGGAAGCCTATAGCGTCGATTCAAGTGCAACCGACGTTATAAACCGGATCGCATTCGTCGAAGACAAGAAGCGCCGTTACGACAACGCCGCCGCGGCACTGTCCGCCGCCGAGGCCGCCCGGAACCGCGGAGACATCACCGCGGCGCTGCGGATCACGGAACAAGCCGTCGCCGAGGACCCGGAGAACACCAAGCTGCTCGCGGTTCGCGGGGCCATCTCCAAACAGTTGGAGCGCGAAGCGCTGCAAAAGAAAGTCGTCACGGTCCTCGACGCCGCCCGCAATGAGTTGGCGGCGCAGAATTACCCTGCCATGGAAGCGCTCCTGGCCGAGGCCGAAACACTCGATTCCTCGCATCCGCAGATCGAGCAGATGCGCGGCGAACTGGCGCGCATGCGCGAGACCGAAGAGCGCCGCCGTCTCATCGAGCAAATTCAGCAGCGCGTCAACGAGTTTCTGCGCTCCGATAACTACGACCAGGCCGCGAGGCTGCTGAACCAAGCCATCGAGAAACTGCCCGCCGAGACCACGCTCCATCGTTTGAAGATGGAGGTGGACGCGGCGGCGCGCAAGTACGATTCCAAGCAGATGGTCGATTCGGCCATCGCCACCGCCAAACAAAAGTTCGCCGCCGATCCTCAACAGGCGCTCGCCGGCCTGCAACAAGCGATCGAGCAGATGCCCGGCGAAGAGCGCCTCATCGCCTATGAGCGCTCCCTGCGCCAGCAGGCGGACGCTCTGCGCAAGCAGCAGCTACTAAGCGACGCTCTGCGGAGTGCGCGCGAGTGTCTCGCTGCGCGGCAGCCCGATAAAGCAGTCACCGCCCTTGAATCTTACGAGCTCGAACACGGCCAGCAGGCCGACATCGGCGAGTTGCTGAAGTTCGCTCGCCAGGAAGCAGCGGAGCAGCAAGCGCGCACCCTGGTCGAGCGCGCGGTGTCCGAAGCCCGGGCGCTCCGCGACGAACGCCCCGACGAAGCGATCCGCCTGCTCGAAAACGCGCTCCGGGACCCCGCGGTCAAGGCCTCCGGCGACAGCACACTCGCTCACCTTCTCGAAGATGTCCGCACGCAGCAGGCCGCGGTATTGCGCAAGCTCGACGCCGTTCAAAAACGCGCCGCCATGCTGCGCGAGCGCGGAGAGCTGGACGAGGCCATTCAGGTCCTGAAGGAGTTTCTCGCTTCCGGCACCCGCAGCGCGCCAGTGCAGGAACTCCTCGGCTCGCTCGAAGCCGAAGCGGAACGCAAACAGGTCACCCAAAGCGCCATCGCAGCCGCCGCGCAGTCGTCGCAGCAGGCCAAGTTCCCTGCCGCATTCGATGCGTTGCAGGCCGTGGTGCGCGCCTATGGCGAGTCGGATGAGCTTACCCGCGCAACCGAGCAGATAAAGACCGCACGCGCCGCCTATGCGCAGGCCGTGGTTAGCCGTTCCATCGAAACGTCTCGCGCGGCCCTGCTCAAGAACGACGTGCCCGGCGCCATGGAC
>Ga0207933_1000158_pt1 | contig 71140 bp, 72 predicted proteins | sample NGESurdeep092012_4_FD_184488 | JGI IMG/M metagenome (GOLD analysis project Ga0207933, IMG submission 184488) | Arctic peat soil microbial communities from Barrow, Alaska - NGEE Surface sample F53-3 deep-092012 (SPAdes) | ecosystem: Environmental > Terrestrial > Soil > Wetlands > Peat ...
GGAATCAAAAAACATTTTTTCTTTCGTAAATTTTTCCACGCTGCCGCCTTCGAGCATGAAATTGGCAAGCGTCCACGGCGAACCGGCAAAACCGATCAGCGCGGTTTTTCCGGCGAGTTCTTTTTTAACAAGTCGCAGGGCGCGCGGAATGTAATCCAGTTTTTCCGTAAAACCGCCGCCGTCGAGTTTTTTGAAATCGTCCGGCGTTCGCAAAGCAAAATCCATTTGGATGCCGCCGCCGTCGCGGAATTTGTAATCCTGCCCCAAGCCTTCGGCGGCGACAAGGATGTCGCTGAACAAAATCGCGGCGTCGAAATCGAAACGGCGAATCGGTTGCAGCGTGACTTCGGCGGCGAGTTCGGGCGTCTGGACGAGTTGCAGAAAGGAAAATTTTTCCTTGAGCGCGCGATATTCCGGCAACGCGCGCCCGGCCTGGCGCATGAGCCAGACAGGCGGGCGGTCAACGCTTTGGCAGCGGCAGGCGTCGAGAAAGCGCTGGCGGTTCGTCATTTTTTGCGGCGATAGAATATCGGAAAATTTCGCGGTTGCGAGGGGGTTTTTTCGCGCAACTTTGTGGACGCGGCGGGTTTTAATTTTCAGGACGATGAAAAACGAGCCGTTACCAGATGAATTGCATGAGTTGCTTTGGCGTCAAAAATTGACGGAAGCGGACTGGAAAAAACTGCGCGCGTTGCCGGAAATTTCGGCGAAGCTCGAACTGGAATCGCGGTTAAGCGAAATTCTCGCGAAAATTCCCGATGCGCCAATGGCGTCGAATTTTACGGCGCGAACAATGCAGGCGATCGAACGGGAAGATTTGTGTCAAAGCCGCAAATTGCTTTGGCGTTGGAACTGGCACGCGCTTTTGCCGCGTGCGGCGGTTGTGGCGGTCGCGGTTGGACTTGCCGGTTTTGCACTTCATCACCATGAAATTTCCCGTCAACTCGCGGAACTGGCGAAAAATGTCGCGCTGGTCGCCGCCGCACAACCGTTGCCCAGTGTGGAAGCGTTGAAAAATTTTGACGCGATTCAGCGCATGAGCCAGCCCCAACACGCCGATGAGGAATTGATCGCGCTGCTGCAATGAATTGTTTTCGTCAGTTGGCCCATTGCCTTGCCGTTTTCATTACGGCAAATTTTTTTGTTCTTTCTTTGGCCGCAAAAAATCTCCCGGAAGTTCCCGCGCCAACGAATCATCCGCCGCGGCTGGCACAAAGGAAATCTCCCGTGGATTTTTTCCGGCAATTGCTGGCGATGACGCCGGATGAACGCGCAAAATTTTTGACCAACCGCCCGCCGGAAATCCGCGCGCGCATTCTCGCCAAAGTGAATGAATATGAAGCGCTCGATCCGAACGAACGCGAACTGCGTTTGCGCGCGACGGAATTGCGCTGGTATCTGATGCCGCTGTTGCACGCGTCGCCGACCAACCGCGCCGCTCGGCTGGCGCAAGTGCCGGACAACATCCGCGACGTGGTGGAAAATCGTCTCACGGAATGGAGCATTTTACCGCCGTCACTCCAGCAGGAATTTTTGGAAAACGAACGCATTCTGCGTTACTTCGCGCATGTGGATTTGAGCAATAATCCGGCAGAAAATTTTTGGCGCGAACCGAGCGACGCGGATCGCGCGCATTGGAATGCGCTTTCGGAACCCGAACGCAAGCAGATGATGGCGGGCTTCAACCAGTTTTTTGAACTGACGCCGGATGAAAAGCAAAGCGCGCTCAATACTTTGTCCGAAAGCGAGCGCCGCCAAATGGAAAAAACTTTGCAGATGTTTGAAAAATTGCCGTCGGCGCAGCGCGACGAATGCGTGCGCGCCTTCACAAAATTCGCGAATATGAGCACCTCCGAGCAGGCTGAATTTTTGAAGAATGCCGCGCGCTGGTCGGAAATGTCGCCCGCCGAACGCCAGACCTGGCGCGATTTGGTTGTCAACGTCCCGCAATGGCCGCCGCTGCCGATCGGTTTTTCCGTGCCGGTTGCTGCGACCAATCAACCATGAAAAGGCAGATTTCAATTTCAATTTTCCTTCGCGCGTTTTAATTTAAGTTGTGCATCCAATTGCGTTTCATCTCGGCTCCTTCGCGGTTCACTGGTATGGCATCATGATCGCCCTCGCGTTTCTCGCCGGACTTTGGACGGCCACGCTGCGCGCGCGCCGCGAAAAAATTTCCGCCGATAAAATCGCCGACATCGTGCTCTGGCTCATGGTCGGCGCGATCATCGGCGCGCGAATCGTTTATGTGACGACATATTGGAAGGAAGAATTCGCCGACCAGCCGTTCTCGGAAATTTTCATGGTTCAACATGGCGGACTGGTTTATTACGGCGGTTTTATCGGCGCCGTGATCGCGGGAATGATTTATATCCACTGGAGAAAAATGCCGTTGTGGAAAACCGCCGACGTGCTCGCGCCGAGCATCGCGCTGGGAAGCTTTTTTGGCCGCACCGGCTGCCTGCTCAACGGTTGTTGCTATGGACGACCGACGAATCTGCCGTGGGGAATCACTTTCACCAATCCGCAGGCGCACGAACTTTCGGGAACGCCGCTCGGTGTGTCGCTGCATCCGACGGAAATTTACGACGGACTTCTGAATTTGATTCTTTATTTTTTCCTGGCGTGGCTGTTCCGCCGCAAAAAATTTGACGGCCAGATTTTTGCGACTTACCTGCTCTGCTATTCTGTCATCCGCGCATTTGTCGAATACTTTCGCGGCGATTATTCCAATTTGCATTATCACTTCGGCCTCACGCCCGCGCAATGGATTGGCGTGCCGATTTTCATCGCTGGCCTCGCGCTCGCGGCAATTTTGTCGCGACGCGCACTGTTGACCAAAAGCGAGAATGGAAAATAGAGGATGGAAAATGGCAAACGCATTCCATCCTCCATCCTCAATTCTCCATTCTCGCCCCTCCTTCATCGCCGGACCGACCGCCGTCGGAAAATCTGAAATCGCGCTCGCGCTCGCGGAAAAAATCGGCGGCGAAATTATTTCCGTGGATTCGATGCAAGTCTATCGCGGCCTTGACATCGGCACGGCCAAACCGTCGTCCGCCGAACGTGCCCGCGTGCCGCATCATCTGATTGATATTTGTGGCCTGACGGAAAATTTTGACGCCGCGCAATTCATCCGGCTGGCGCAAAAGGCCGTTGAAGAAATTCAGTCGCGCAAAAAAATTCCGATTTTCTGCGGCGGCACCGGACTTTATTTCAAGGCGTTTTTGAGCGGACTCGGCGAAGCGCCCGCGACCAATCCTGAATTGCGCGCCGAACTGGAAGCTGCGCCGTTTGAATCGTTGCTAAAAGAATTGCGCGAACGCGACCCGGCGGCTTATGAAAAAATTGACAAACAAAATCCGCGCCGCGTCATCCGTGCCGTGGAAGTGATCCGGTTGACGGGTAAGAAATTTTCCGACCAAAGAGCCGAGTGGAAGTCAGAAGTCAGAAGTCAGAAGTCAGAAAAGTTTTTTGCGCTTTCGCGGCAGGCCGACGATTTGCACGCGCGCATCAACGTCCGCGTGGACGCGATGTTCGCGCGCGGACTGGTGGATGAGACGCGCGGATTGCTCAAGCGCGGCCTTGAACAAAACCAGACGGCGATGCAGGCCATCGGCTACCGGCAGGTGGTGGAACATTTGCGCGGCGAACGCCCGCTGGCGGAAACGATTGAGCTGGTGAAAAGCCGCACGCGGCAGTTTGCCAAGCGGCAACTGACCTGGTTCCGCCGTCACGGAAACATAGAATGGATTGAATTGAAACCGGGCGAGTCGCTGGAAAATGTTTGTGAAAAACTGCGCTTGCACATACAAACCGGCGCGTTAAATTAACGCCATGAGTTCGGAAACGATTTTCAAAGAAGCCCGCGCGCTTCCTTTCGCGGAACAGATTGAATTGTGCCGCAACCTTTGGGACGGAATCGCCGGTTCGCACGAACTCACGCCCGGCGAAGCCGAACTGATTGACCGCCGCCTTCAAGAACACCGCGAAAATCCCGGCGACATTATTTCGTTGGAAGAAGTCAAAGCCAGACTCGACGCAAAATATCGCAAATGAAACGCGGGTTCGTCCTTCGACGTGTTGCGGAAAAGGAATTCGATGATTCCATCGCCTATTACGAAAACGAGCACAAAGGTTTGGGTTTGGAATTTCGCGCTGCGATTGAAAAATACTTTCAGCGCATCGCCGACAACCCGGAATGGTTTCCAAAAGTTCGCGGTGAAGTCCGGCGCGCCGTCGTCATCCGCCGTTTTCCGTTTGCGATCCATTTTTTGATTGAAACCGAACGCATCGTGATCCTGTCCGTCTTCCACACGAGCCGCGAACCGGAACAATTGAAACACCGGCGATAGGATTGCCGCCAGCTTGGCCCGGAATGGATTGAATTGAAGCCGGATGAATCGCTGGAAAAATGCGCTCGGAGAATTTATGAAATGATTTAAATGTATTTGTGCAAAAGTGCAAAAACATAGAAAATTACTTTTCCGACAATAGAGCAAGTTTTATTTGACAGACGTTTTTGCCATCGCTTTGTGACGTTGCCAGCCGCCATTGATGGAGGCAATAGCTTCTTGAAATAAATTCATGGTCTCGGCGTCGGGGCGATTTCCTTTGGCGTCAAATTCCCGAAGGTTGCTTGTGTAGCTGGTCACACAATTGCGGTCGGCGGATTGCGGAATGTTGAAACTTTTCAGCAGCGCGCAGAGCGATTGCTTAGCGACACGATGGCAAAGGAGCGATTCATTTGCCGCATAAGCGAATCGCGAAGCCGAAACAAGTCCACCCCATTTGTAAGTAGTGGAGAAAACGAAGTTTTCATCGTCGCTCATATAAATGTCAGCGGTGATGACGAGAAGATATTTGATGGGCGCGTGAGGAAATGTGCCGACGGCGTTGGTAAATGATTTCACGATGGCGGCTTCGCTCCATTGCGGGCCGGTGGCCAGTCCGCGCGCGCGCGTGTGCGGTGGCAACGGCACGACGTTGGTCGAAATGAAGACGGACAAATTCAATTCGTTGTGGATGACATAGCCGATGGAATCGAGCAATACGTCGGGAACATCGCCGACAGGCGCAACGACTACTGTGCAGCCTTCGACATTTTCCAATTGCAAATCAATCGCGTGGCGCGGTTGTTTGACGACAGGATTTTCAGCCGTCCAATATGGTGCAGTGGCATCGGCAGGACGTGTTTGATTTTTGACGATTGCGCCGGACGGCTGTCCTTCGAGTTGTGCAAGGCGCACAGCAGCTTCACGATTGTCGGCGTCGAGCCGCAGCGTTTCGTGATAAAAATGAATGGCTTTTTCAGTCTGTCCTTGTTTATCCAATTCGCGCGCATAACGCAGCACCCAATCGGCGTGATAGCCGGCGACGATATTGTTTTTCAGCGCGAGCACGTGCTCGGCGGCGAGGCGATTGCGGTCGGGATTGAATGGATTCAAATAAGGGTGACGCGTTTCCACGGCATGGCTTACCGCAAAAAATCCAATAACAAACGGCAGTGCCCACCACCAAATACGGAGTTCAGAATGGTCCGGTGATTTCCATCGCCAATGCGGGAACGCGTAAAAGACGGCGCAAATGGCCACGACGATGGTGCCTTCCCATCCTTGTCCCATGCGCAGCGAAAAAAAGTCGCGCGAGTAAAGCGCGACGGCCATCGGAATCAAAATGATAAAGGCAATGACACCGAGTGCTTCGGCGAACAATTCACGTTTCGGTCGCGGCGGAATGTAACGGCTCGCGAGCTGGTTGACGCGCGCCTGCGCCAAATCGCGGGCGGTAAGATTTTTAGAATTCAGTTTAAATATGGCGGCAAGGCGCGCCCGTTTTTCCGGCGAAAGTTTTCCATAAGCACGAGTCAGGTTGTTGAGCGCGGTTTCCAATTGTGCGGGAGAAGGCGGTTTTCGAAACGCTTCCGCTACGAGCGAAATAAATCTGGCGATAACAAATAGTGACAGGATTACGGCAAGACGCGTTCCCGAAAAAACACCGTAGAGCACTAGCGCCAGCAGCAATAGAAACACGGCATGGAACAAATAGCGATTGAGCAGGCGTTGAATCATGATATCAGTGCGACAGCAAATGAACAAAAAGAGGAACGGATCAAGTCATTTTGTTTCCCTCGGCCTTTTGACGACGACTTCGATCTGGGATTTGTTTTTCGCGATCATGTTCGCGGGCAAAATGCCGCGCCAGAATACGTTCGGGTAAATCACCGCGCCGCGTCCGAGGATGCTGCCGGGATTCAGCACGGCGTTGCAGCCGGCTTCCGCGCCGTCGCCCAGCAGCGCGCCGAACTTGCGCAGGCCGGTGTCCAAAATAGTTTCAGGTTGAAAGTTGAAGGTTGAAGGTTCACCAACCGCCGCGTCTTCAGAACTTGCAACTTTCAACTTGCAACCTTCAACCATGACGTTGCCGGGAAAAAGTTTGAAATTGGAAATTTTCACGCCCGCGCCGAGGTGCGCCTTGTGGCCGAGGATGGAGTCGCCGACGTAATTGAAGTGCGGCACATGCGCGCCGTTGAAAAGCATCGAGTTTTTCAGCTCGGACGAATTGCCGACGACGCAGCCGTCGCCGATGATGACGTTTTCGCGGAGGTAGGCGTTGTGGCGAATCTGGCAATTTTTGCCGATGATGGCCGGGCCTTTGATCATCGCGCCGGGTTCAACCAACGTGCCTTCGCCGATGAAAACTTTTTCGCCGATGCTTGCGCCGGGAAATCGTTTGGGCGGATTTTGTCGCGGCTGTTGCGCGAGATAACTTTCAATTTTTTTGAGCGCGTCCCACGCAAAGTTGCAATCGGCAAAAATCGCGGCGTGTCCGGTTTGCGCGAGGTCAAACAAATCGGCGGGTTTGAACATGGCGGCAGGTTAATGGAATTTCGGGCGGCGGCAAAGTGAAATGGCGTTTGCAATGGCGCCATGAAAAATGAAGTCGTCAATTTGTAGTCAATTCGGAAACTTGCCATCAGCGCGGGATTGCGAGTATGAACTTGGAAATGAAAATTGCCTTTCGATTTTTTCCCATTCTCGGCGCCGCGTTGTTTTTTCTGCAGAACGCGGGCGCGCAATCCGGCGTTCAGACGAACGATTATCATCAATGGTGGAACGACCGTCCGTTTGGCCGGCCTTATCGCAGCCACGCGACCAATCAACTTCCTTTGATTCGCGTTCAGGGAAATCATTTTGTTGATCCCGACGGCAAAACAATTTTGTTTCGCGGTGTTTCCATTTCCGATCCCGACAAGCTCGAACATCAGGGTCATTGGAACAAACATCATTTTGAAGAGGTCAAGAAAATGGGCGTGACGCTCGTGCGCATTCCGGTGCATCCGATCGCGTGGCGCGAACGGACGCCGCGCGAATATCTCAAGCTGCTCGATCAGGCGGTGGATTGGTGCACGGAACTGAACATGCACGTCATCATTGACTGGCACAGCATCGGCAACCTGAAAATGGAATTGTTCCAGGACCCGATGTATGACACGACGCAAAAGGAGACGTTTCAATTCTGGCGCACCGTCGCGCAACATTTCAAGGACACGCATACGATTGCGTTTTATGAATTGTTCAACGAGCCGACGCTTTATCGCGGCGAACTGGGCGATATGTCGTGGAGCGACTGGAAAAAATTGAACGAAGACATGATCCATTTGATTCGCGCGTATGACACGGAAAAGATTCCGCTCGTGGCCGGTTTGGATTGGGCGTATGACCTGACGCCGTTGAACATCGAGCCGATCAACGCCGAAGGCATCGGTTATGTGACGCATCCGTATGCGAACAAACGCTCGCAGCCGTGGCCGCCAAAATGGGAGGAAGATTTTGGATTTGCCGCATCGAAATATCCGATCATCGCGACGGAAATCGGATTTTCCGTGCCGAAAGGAACCGTGGTCAAAGACGATGACTACGGAAAACTCATCGTCAATTATCTGGAAAGCAAAGGAATCAGTTGGACCGCGTGGTGTTTTGATCCCGAATGGGGGCCGTGCCTGCTGGCAAATTGGAATTATGACCTGACCGGCAGCGGAGAATTTTTCAAGCAAGCGATGCAAAAGAATTCAAGTGATTGAAAAGTTTTCGCTTGCCAGTCCTTTTCTATTTGCTGCAATTACAGTAAAATTTTCGCGTGACCAATCCATCGCAGCTTCGCATCCGGCGCGCGACCGTTGACGATTTGACCGCGCTCAAATCGCTCTGGATTTCCATGCGCCTTGCGCCGGACGAACTGGAAAAGCGCCTGACTGAATTTCAAATCGTCGAAAGCGGAGACGGGAAGATTCTGGGTGCCAACGGAATTCAATTTTCCAAACACAATGCGCTGCTTCACAGCGAAGGCTATTCGGATTTTGGCATTGCCGACGCCGCGCGCCAATTATTTTGGGAACGAATCCAAACGCTCGCGTCCAATCACGGCGTTTTTCGGATCTGGACGCAGGAACGTTCGCCCTTCTGGAAAAGTTTTGGATTCCAACCGCCTGTGGGAGAAGTTCTCGCGCGCCTGCCCGACGAATGGAAAAATGAATTCAGCGGCGCGTGGCTGACGTATCAACTCAAAAACGAAGAAGTCATCACTGCGGCTCTGGAAAAAAATTTTATTCCCTTCATGGCCGGGGAAAAAATCGGAACGCAAAGAATTTCTGACCGCGCAAAAACCATCAGGCTCTTAGTCACCATCGCCGGCTTTGCGATAGGCATCGTGTGCCTCGGCATCGCGATTTATCTTTTCTTCCATCGCAATCCGTTTTCACATTGATTGTGGAAGTCGAGGTAACGAGACTCAAATCGAAGGAAAAAATTAGAGTCTCCTCACGTCGTCTCCTACAACATCGGCAAAGAAAATTCATCCGCATGATACGAACTGCGAACCATCGGCCCGCTCGCGACGTGGACAAATCCCATTTCTTCCGCGACGATTTTGTATTCCGCGAATTTCTCCGGCGTCACAAATGCAACCACCGGCAAATGCCGCAACGTCGGCTGCAAATACTGGCCAAGCGTGAGAATGTCGCAATTTGAATTTCGCAAATCGCGCAACGCTTGAAACAATTCTTCTTCCGTTTCACCAAGTCCGAGCATGATTCCCGATTTGGTATAAATTGTATCGCCGCGTTTCGCTTTCACTTTTTTCAAAACGCTCAAGCTCCGGTCGTAAGTCGCGCGATGTCGCACGCCTGGCGTCAAGCGTCGCACCGTTTCCAGATTGTGATTGTAAATATGCGGATTCGCCGCGAGCACGTTTTCAATCGCCGTGTCATTGTCCAAAAAATCGGGAACCAAAACTTCAATGACAATTCCCGGATTCAACTCGCGAACTTTTTCAATCGTCTGACGAAAATGTTCCGCGCCGCCGTCCTTCAAATCATCGCGCGCGACGGCGGTGATGACGACGTGTTTCAATTTCATCCGCCGCGTCGCCTCGGCCACACGCGCCGGTTCGTCGGCTTCGAGCGCGAGTGGCTTGGCCGTCGAAACCGCGCAAAAACCGCACGCGCGCGTGCAGCGGTCGCCGGCGATCATGAACGTTGCCGTGCCTTTGCTCCAGCATTCCCAATGGTTTGGGCACTTCGCACTTTCGCAGACCGTATGCAATTTCAGTTCGTCCAGCAGCGAACGCGTGCGCGAAAATGAATCGGAAGTCGGCAAAGTGATGCGCAGCCATTCGGGCAGGCGAGAGCGCGATTTCAATTCAGTCGTCGTCATAAATTTTAGGGCGACAGATTAACCCAGATGTTCACAGATGAAAAATTGAAACTCAATCTGTGTTTCATCTGTGAAAATCTGTGGCTAGTGTCTTCCAAAATTTCTCCAACTCTTTCGGCCCGAAATCGGCGAGAACTTTTCCATCAGGCTTAATAAATAAACGGATTTTCGGATTGGATTCATCAGAATTCATCGCGGAGGGAGCGACGACTTTTGCGTCGGCGTTTTTAATGGATAAAGTCCAGGACAACAGCCGAATGTCTCGTGAAAGGCCTGGCTGAAATGGCTCAAGCTGGAATAGCCGACTTCCAGCGCCGCTTCGGTGACGTTGAATTTTCCCGATTTCAAAAGTTCCGCCGCGCGCTCCATTCGCAATTGCCGGAGATATTGCGGAATCGTCATTTTGGTTTCCGTCGAAAAGGTCCGGCTTAAATGAAACGGACCGCAACCGACCGCGCGCCCAATTTCTTCCAACGTCGGCGGTTCTGATAATTTTTCCCGGAGCAACGCGATGACTTTTTCCACACGCTCGATGGAAAGTCGCTGCTGCCGCTGGCAAAACAATTCCTTTTCGCCGGGCGCGACGAAAAACAATTCCGCCGCGACTTCCAAAGCTTTCGCCCGATACCAAACTGATTGCGCCAGCGCGAGCACCGGTGCTTCGCGCAGGCTCGCCAGCAATTGTTGCTGGCGGCTGGTCAGGCGCGTCACCGGCGCGACGACGGATTTTTCAGATTGGCCGCCGACGATTTCGCGCACGAGCGGGTGCAGCGACGTGACGAATTCGTTCAAATGCTTTCGCAGAAATTCAAACGACATTTCGACTGTCAAAAATTGATGCCGTTGATTGGCCTCGCGCGTTGCGCGCAAAAACTGTTCACCGCGCCGGTAAAATCCAACGGTTAATGGCGCGAACCTAATTTCATTTTTATTGAGCGCCATTTTTCCGCTGCCTTCGAGGTTGAGGCAAACTTCAACGCTGCCCGGATGAAAAGTTTTTCCCCAATCAAATTCCTCGCGCGTTTTGAAATCGTGCCACTCGAAACTCGCGCCCGCGTGCGCGACGCTTCCATGCAGATGCCGCCAGCCGTCGCCGACGGCGCGCCAAAGCGGACGCTCGCTGAACGCGGAAAAATTTTCCGTGCCGGTTTCAGTCTGTCGTTTGGCCAATTTGGACACCGGGGTATTTTGTCATTTTTTTGGCCGCGCGCAAATCATCTTGCGCCGCAACCCACCGTCAAAAAACCGCAAGCGAACGGAAGCGTGGAGAAAAGTTTTCTGCGAGAGTTTGGCCGCATGAAAACAAAACGCGGATTTACTTTGATCGAACTGCTCGTGGTGATTGCCATCATCGCCATTTTGGCGGCGATGCTTTTGCCCGCGCTGGCCAAGGCCAAGCAAAAAGCTTATCGCGCCGTTTGCACGGGCAATTTGCGGCAATGGGGACTCGCGCTCGACATGTATTTGGATGACAACAACGAAGTTTTTCCCGATTTCAGCATTGCCAATAACACGCCCGGCGCGCGCAGCGGTTACGATCAGGACAACCTCCTTTGGAGCGACCTCGCCGGTTTTGCCGCCGCCGGTTATGGAAAAAGCGCGTGGTTCAATGCGTTGCCGCCGTATGTTTCGCAAAATGCGCTTTGGCAATACGCGGACAATCCCACAAATTTTGTGAATGGCCGGAATATTTTTAGTTGTCCCTCCGCCAAATTTCTTCCCGCAGAAGTGGATCCTCTGAACCACGTGGCTTTCAGTTATGGCATCAATTTCAAAGGCACTAATGGCTTGGTTCCCGCCAGCTCGCCGTTCAAGGCCACGGCCGTTTTGCATTCCTCGGCGTTCGTCTTTTTTTCAGATGTGCGGGCCAACTCCGGTGAGACTCCGTTTTACGGCGCGAATCCTCTCAACGATTTGGGCGCCGCGCGCGGTTCGCTGAATCATCTTTCTTCCCGCCATAACGCCGGGGCTAATCTCACGTTCCTTGACGGCCATGCCGCTTATTTCAAATACTCCTACATGGCTTATCAGAAAGGAACCAAGGTCGGCGATCCCGGCAATCCCGACATCAATTGGTCTTACGATGGTTCGCCGTCGCAATAATATAATCCGCTTGCCGCCGCTAAAAATCACACCGTCAAGATTTCTTTTTCCTTGTGCGTGACGTGACCGTCAATTTTGGCAGAGTATTGGTCGGTCAATTTTTGAATTTCTTTTTCCGCCGATTCGACTTCTTCTTCGCCGACGCCGCCGGAAGCTTCCGATTTTTTCAAAAGTTCCAGCGCGTCGCGGCGCACATGGCGGATCGCCACGCGCCCGTCCTCGGCCATTTTTTTAATTATTTTTACAAATTCCTGCCGCCGTTCCGTGCTCAATTCCGGGAACGCGACGCGGATGATTTTTCCCTGCACGACGGGCGAAAGGCCGAGGTTCGCCTTTTGGATGGCTTTCTCGATTTGCTGGATGCCGGTCAGGTCCCACGGCTGGATGACGAGCATGCGCGGTTCCGGCGTCGTGATGCCCGCGAGTTCGCGGATGCGCATCTGCGAGCCATAAACTTCCACCAGAATATTTTCGACGAGCGATGCGGACGCCTTGCCCGTGCGCACGCCGGCAAATTCATTCGCGACCACTTGCTCGGTCTTGAGCATTTTTTCTTCGGCTTCCAATAAAATTTCGTCAGGCTTCATAATTCAAACAGGCTAACCATGAAAATGCGGCGGGTCGAATGAAAATTAAAAACGCCGCCCCAAAATAATTTCGTGCGCGCTTCCACGTCACAACGTTGTGCCGCAAGGCACGACGGAACTTTTCTCGACAATCCGGCGTCCTTTCAGGACGCAAATTCTTTTTGGATGATTTTCCAGCCACTTCGTAGCTGGCTAATTTCCGGTGTCCCTTTGGGACAAGTGCGGACAAGATTTCACGAAGGCGAGGCGAAAGTCTCGCCTTTTTTATTGTCCGAACGCCCAATTTGCAACTCTGATATACTCATTTTTGTAATACCAGATTGCCAAGTCAGCTTGTCCTTGAGTTTCTTTCAGATATTCGCGGGTTTTTTCGGCATCGCCAGCATAGGCGGCGAGATAAGCCCGCTCGCCTTTTGCTGCTAATGAATCCGGAAAATGTTTTTCGATGACCGCAAATCCTCGATCCACTCGTGGCCATGAGAAATGGTTTTCCTTGAATATATTTGGAGAATAAGAACGAGCATGAATGCTCCAAACGACTTGTGCGTAGAGCATATCTCCGTCTTTGCCGCCTATTCGGTCTGCTGACTTTTCCAAGTCCGACTCCATTTCTCCTTCGCCGCCATACCATCGAGGCATGAGATAAATTGCTCTTTGAAGATATGAAAGTTCGTAGTCGGAAGCGTTTGTGATTGCTTGACTAAAGACGTCATTAAACTGGTCTTTGTCCATCTGCAATCCCAAAGCTGCTCTCATTTTGACAGGCCAATAGTGTGGGCATTGCTCTTTGAGGTTTCCTGCTTCATTCAATACGTTCATAGCCTGATTTAGTCTTTTGCTAAAGAGATTTCCACCTTTATCTGTTACCGTGTTTGCGTAACCGCTACCTCTAGCATGCCAAGCATAGTTGACAAGAACGTTCGCCAAACTAACACGCGCGGTTATGGCCTCTGGTTTAGAGGCAACCCAATCCTGCAAAGCTGCAATACTATTTTCCCATTGATCATCAGACGCATTATCTGAAGGGACAAGACCGGCATAAACATCGGCTAATTTCCAATGTCCGTTTGCGTAACATTCTTTCGAAGTGCGAAGTTTTGCGGCTAGCTCATCCAGCTTGTCAAAATCTTTGGCCTTGAGAAATGCCGCTGCGCTTTTTTGGATGTCAATCATTTGTCTGGATTCAGAATCAGGCCAAACCGTCGTCACTTGAAATGGCAAAGCCGACGATGCGGTGATATCCTGGTTATCAGCCATTCCATTGATTTCAGTCGGCGATTCAGTTGTTGAGTCCGACGCCGATTTTTTTGAGCAACTCAACAGCAACAAAGGCAGTAATAAATAAACGATTTTATTTTTCATAATTTAATTTTCTTTGTGTGTTTTCAATTTTTCGACTCGTCCGATTAAATCATTTTCACCGCAAATGATTCGTCGCGTCGGCAAAGCCGGCGACGATTTCGCGCACGACTTCATCATCGGTAGACCTCCCGGCGATGGCGCACGCGGTTCACGCGCACAATCCGGATTTCATCGGCAATCTCATAAACCGCACGGTAATCACCGACACGGATGCGCCAGTCATGCTTGCTGCCGGCAAGTTTGCGGCAACCGGGCGGGCGCGGGTCGCTGGCGAGTCCGCGAATGGCAATGACGATCCGGTCGTGAACTTCAGACGAAAGCCGGGCGAGGTCTTTTTCGGCGGCGCGTTCGAGAAAGACGCGATACATGGTCAGTGGCTTTGGCGTTCGGCCAGATAGTCGGCGAGCGGACGGTAGTGAAGTGGTTTCTGACGGGCGCGCTTCAACCACGCCACGTCTTCGGCATCTTCGACGCGCTCCAGCAGTTCCTGATATTCTTTGATGGGCAGGATTACGGAAACGGGCTTGCCTTTGCGCGTGACAATCTCAGGTTCAAGCAGCGTAGTCTTCATGGTTGGCAGTCTATCAGCTTAATCATTTTTTGCAAATCAGGTTCATTCACCGCAAATGATTCGCCGCGTCGGCAAAGCCGGCGACGATTTCATCGCGCGACTTCAAGTTGCGGATGCGCACGTAGGATTCGCTTTCGACTTTGGCCGTGAACGCCGCCTTCAATTCCTGCGCACGTTTGAATTGCTTGTCCGGCTTGGCAAGCGTGAGCGGATACTCGACGGCAAATCCGGCGGCGCGCAATTCCTGGATGAGTTTCAGCGACGGCGCGCGGAGGGTTTCGTCCTCGATCAAAACAAAAACGTCCACGTTTGCGTCGAATTTCGGCAGCAGGCCGCGCGCTTTCAAAATCTCCAGCAGCACCACGTCGCCCATGCCGAAGCCGAGCGCGGGCAGGTTCACCTTGCCGCCGCTGATAAGCTTGATGAGATTGTCATAGCGTCCGCCGCCCGCGAGCGCGCGGAACTCGCCCTTCGCATCGAACGCCTCGAACACGACGCCGGTGTAATACGCGAGGCCGCGAATGACGCGATAATCAATCTTGACGAAACTGCCGAGGCCGCGCGCGGCGAGGTTTTGCAAAATGCTTTCCAGCTCCGCCGTCGGCTGGCCGGATTCGATGAACTGGTTCACGTCCGCGAGGGAAAATCCGAGCGCGGATAATTTTTTTACGGATTCTTCCTTCGGCGCGCGTTCGAGTTTGTCAATGATCTGGAAAAATTCGTATTGCTTACTTGCGTCATTTCGCACTTCTGACTTCTGACTTCTCACTTCATAAAATTCCTGCCACGCATTGCGGCTACTCAAGCGGATGACGAAATCCTGTTCGGTCAGACCAAACGCGCGCAGCGTGTCAATCAGCAGCGCAATTAATTCCGCGTCCGCCGCCGGATCGCTTTCGCCGATGATGTCGGCGTTGAACTGAAAATGTTCGCGCAGGCGGCCTTTCTGCTGGCGTTCGTAGCGGAAGAGTTGCGGGAGCGCGAACCACTTGATGGGTTTTTTGTAATTGCGTTCGTGCGCGGCAACCATGCGCGCGAGCGTCGGCGTCATTTCCGGTCGCAGCGAAACGGCGCGGTCGCCTTTGTCCGTGAAGTTATAGAGTTGCCCGACAATTTCCTCGCCGCTCTTCGTGGTGAAAAGTTCAAGCGGTTCGAGCGGCGGGCCGTCGTATTCGCTGAAATTATAGCGGCGCGCGACGGTTCGCCATTTTTCAAAAATGAACTGGCGTGCGGCGGCGCTCCAAACATCGGAGTGGGGCAGGGGTTCGGGATAAAAATCGCGAAAACCGGGCAATCGTTCCATGCGGACAGCTTAAAAAACGCGAACCAAAAAGAGAAGGCGAATTGAAGCTGCAAATTTGCACAAATGAAACGCAGATTCATTCAACAGAAATTTTCTCTGTGTGAAATCTGTTTATCTGTGGCTAACTTTGCGCTGGCAGTTTCAATACTTCCGCGCGCATTTCTTTGCCGGCCTTGAATTTCACCATCGAACGGGCAGGGATAGGCACGTCGGTTTCCGGTTTGTGCGGATTGCGCCCGATGCGCGCCTTGCGGATTTTGACTTCAAAGACGCCGAAGTTGCGCAGTTCCACTTTGTCGCCCTTGGCGAGCGCTTCGGAAATGTAGTCGAGGGTTTTTTGCACCACCTCAAAAACCTGCTGCTGACCCAGGCCGGTTTCATTGCTGATGCGGACGACGAGATCGCGTTTGGTGAGAGTCATATTTTTTGCTGGTAAAATTTATTGCACGATGCGGATGGTCCAGAAATCGTCCGCCAGATTGGAATCTGTCGATTCGCATCGTCGTAGCCTACACCAACGACTGCGTGACTGCCAATCACTTGTTCGTTGGATTTGGGCAGTGGCGCGTGGCCGGTTTTGGCCACTTGCGCGCTTTCAAAACTCTCATAAACCGTGAATCCGAAAACGAACGGAAAGCCGGACGCGAGACAGCCTTTCAACTGGCTTAAAACCGGCGTCAAACGCTGATACAAAACCGCCTTGTATTTCAACGCGTCGGCATAGCAATTTTTCGGCGGAATCGCGCCCAGCATTTCCATCGGCGCAGCATAAAGATGATCGCGCGCGTCCGGCAAATCCGGCAGCCAGCCGTAACGCGCAATTTTACGTTGGGTCAGAATGCCTTTGGAATTCATGATTGAGTTGGCAAAATTCGGGAAAATTGACGGGCGGCGATTTCCCAAACTATTTCCATTTGAACAAAAGCTGTCAACCACAATCAATGGCCGATGCAATAAACCTTCAACCCTGATAATTATAGTCATACAATGTTTGAACACTTTACTGCATAAACATTGAGTTTTAAGACAGAAAATAGTTGAAAATAAATTTGACAGGGGTTTTCAGAAAAAAGGGGAATCCGGAATTTTGGGTGTTCTTCAATCGTCTTTTGCCGGGCATCTGTCGTCACCATCATCCACTCGCTGTTCAGGCTTCTTAACACAATTTCCGATGCTTCACAGAAGCACGGGATTTCTCTGCAATCAAAAGTCACGCCAACCGCCTGCCTATTCATAACGGCTAAATGCGGTATGTCATGCCTTTTGCTCGCAGAGAAATCCCGCAGTCAGTTGTTAAAAAACCTTCTCAATTTGCGAAGCGAGTGGATGACGGTGACGACAGACGACAGTTCAAAAAAAAACTCATGAAAAACACAATACAAAGCAACGAAGCGAGGGAATCGGGTTCAAAGCAAACGTCATCAGTTCAAAAAACAATCACACGGTGCAAATGGTGCATTAAACGGATCGGGGAGCCAAGTTATAAAACAGAGAATTATCTGGGCTTTTGTTACAAAGGAATGCATTTTGTAAAAATCGAAACTCTTGAAGAGGTCATTACGGACGGCATTTGCCCGGAGTGTTTTGCGATCGAAAAAGCAAAAATCGAAGCAACGAAAACCAAAGTTCACATCTGCTAACTAGTTCTGGGGAGGAACGACAACGGACTGACTCGCTTGAGTCGGTCCGTTTTGCATACGCTGTTGAAAAGTCCCAAAACCAGAACTTTGACGACGCGGATAAAGAGAATCGCGGGAGTCAATAAAAGGAATCACCTGGACGGAAGAAGCGGAAAGAAAATGCAAATTCGTCGGAGCAGAAGAAAATTGAGACTGAAAAAGATATTCAGAAAAAACCTGAGAATTTAACGGATGGGCAACGGCAAATTCTTTTCCGTGAACAATGACAGACCGCCGAGTCACTTTCTGAACTTCACCCCAGTCCGAACGGGCGTCTGTGCCGTCGCTGAAAAAAACCTGCCAACAACCATTCTGGTAAACGTAACCAGTGCAAACAACCTGGTTGGTGTCCTGGGACAGGATGGATGAGCCAGCAGACTGTAAAACGGGTTCAGCTTTTTCAAACACGCTTTGATAACCAGGCACTTTCACAGCTTCGGAATGTGGCAAAGTATTGGTAATCTTACGACCCACGAGCCAGCCGCCCAGGTGGGTCAACTTCAAAGCACCAAAACCAATTCCAATCAAAACGAGAATCATGGCCCACCAGGGCAAACCGGTCTTACGAGCAAACATATCACCAGCAGAACCAACCGAACCGGCAGCCGCACCCTTCAAACCACCCGCCGTGTCGTAACACGACCCCAAACCCGCTTTATCAAGCCGAAAAACTTTTCGCTCCATCGGCTGAATGGACGCACCGGTAGGCGCCTGATCATAAACCGCCACGGAAAAAACGTCCGGCTGACGAAACATGCCGACTTTCAGTTTTGAGTGATTCGTGGTTAGCCAAAAGTCTTGCGCGACGCGCTGACAAGTCACGTCAATTTGCTTAGTGTGTTGCGTGACAATCAAGACGTCGTCCCCAAAATGCCGGTTCAACGGAACGTAAGAAAGGAAAGCGGCAGAGGTTTTACCCCAATTACGCGCGCCGTAAAATTTCCACGCCTCGTCAATCACGTAAAGACAACCGCCAGCAGTTTTACCAAGTTCATGATCAAAATCCTGGATGACTCCCTTGGAATCACGGTCGCATTCAGCTTTGACAAGCTTGCCATCAACAATTCGGTATAAAAAAAACTCAGCCGCTTGATCATCATCCAAAACGTGAACCCGTTTGCGCAAATCGAAATCGGTCTGATACTCGCGATGAAGATAAGCCGACATGCCAATCTCCGGCTTCATGAAAGTCTTGCCACGCTTCTTCCACGACCGCACCCAGGGATCGAAACGAAAGGCAAAGTAGGCGATCACCGGACGCTCCCCCTTCGACAACTCTTCAATGACCTGTTGACAGGTCACAATACCCTTACCACCCCCAGGTTTTCCAGTAATAAAACGTATCATCAGTCCAAACCGAAAAAAAACAACAAATCCCGCTCAAGCGCATCCCATAGAAAATACCACCGCAAACCGCCCAACGCTTCGCGCATCGAAGCGTATTGACGACGCTTTTTGCCGATGATAACAGTTACATTATTCATCAAAAATCAGACGCTCCTTTCCGACACAACCGGACAATCCACGCAAAACCGAAGATAGCCAAGCCGACATAAAAACCATCCCAATAAAACCCAAAATCGCTCGTGGTGGAAAAGGAATTACCGGAGGGATCAAGAACATTGGTTTGCGCAAACAAACTCACTGGCAGGCAAAATAGAACGATAAAGTTTCTCTTCATACGCGAAAAATTCGAGACAAAGCAAACGCAAGCCCAAGTCCAAAAGTTGAAATTGTCACGGCATGAAAATGTGAAGGCTCGTTCAAGTAGACTCCCCCAAAGTATTCAGGAGCCACACCGTAACAACGGAAAAACATATTCGTGCTGAAGGGAAAGAAAGTGTTGAAAGTAAAATTACGGGACGTGGACACGACCGTGGCCACCGTCGTCCAAGAAGGAGACTTCAAAGTGTAACTGGATTGAACCTCGTAACTGGAGCCAACAACCGAGTTGTCGATTTCAAAACCGATCAGATAACCGGGGAATCCGCGAACCAATTCAAGATTGATAAACGAAATTTTAAGGGTCAAAGGACCGGGATTAAAGTAGTTCGCAGAACCGTTTGATACTAAATTCGTCGGCTGGTCATACCAGCCGCAAGGCAGATAACTGACATTCGGATTCTGGTTATTGTAACCGCCAAACTCACAGCTATAAACCCAATTCGTCGGATGATTGTTGAAGGGAGGACTGTTCGGAGGATAGTTCGTTTGGGCACAAACTGTAATACACGTTAGAGCATAAATGAATAGAATCGTTTTCATAGAGAGGAACGCATGGCGTCGTAAATACATTGAGCAAGATACAATCCGCAAGTAAAGCAAATGAGTGTTTCCATATTACGTTCCAAAAATATATTTCGCAACCGCTCCATAAAGGAGCAACGCCCGACCAATAGTCAGCTTGAAAAGGAGATAGCTACTGACAAGCGCAAACATTAATTGCAACGGAAAGAAAGCTTCCGCAAGATGAATTGAGCCGGTTGCGGCACCAGACAAAGGGTTAGCGTTATAAATCGCAAACACATCAAAACCACCGCCGATTTTCCAGGTTAAAACTACCGCCAGAACAATACCCCAACCAACAAGAGCAGCAATCGGCAAAAGAAGAGCAATGACCACTCCGGCAACATTGAAACCAGCAGTGTCAAGGTCTTGAACGGCACTGCCACGACGAGTCCCTAACTTGTCAATAATATCGACGGTGTCTTTGCATACCAAATACAAGTAACCAACAACCATTAACCAAGCAAAGAGACGCTTGGCCAAAGAAGCCACACCGGCAACACGAACGTCATGCAATGGGTTGAAGTCAAAATTGCCGTAAGAAGTCGCAAGCAACATAGTCGGATCACCATCGTCGGAATAAACAGGCCCGGTCAACTTTCCCTTAAGGGTGTCAATCGCATCAAGACTGGACTGAACTTGCGGCTGCGCAAGTCCAAGAGCAGTCGAATAATCAGTCGGCAAACCACTGGTAAAATTCGTGCTGTTACTATTCGTAACAGAACCAGCAAGAAGGTTGGAAATGCCAACAAGAGTATTTTCAGACGCAAGGTTCGTTCCTAAACTTAAATTTGTGCCGATATTAACAGTCAAATTAGAACCATTGAAAGTTGAATTGTTTAAGTTGGAAACAATCAAACCGTGGTTAAGCACGTTGGAATAAAAAGCCGCATCCTGAGCCTGAACTTGCGCAAGAGTAGACGCAATGTTAACACCGTTCGTATTCATCTCACCAAAACTAGAATTAACCAGCGACAAATCGGCGTGATTCTGATTAAAACCTTTTACCGTCGCATCGTAAAGGGCACTATCGCCCTGTTGGACACTATCATTAATGTTTGTGGTGGTAAAAAGAATAGGAGCATTCGTGCCAGTTTGAAAAGAATTAGTGGGGTTGTAATTGTTGAGCGGCGGAGAATTGTCATTAACCGGAGTTGGACTAGGATTCGGAGACGACGGTGAACTGGGAGTCGGAGAAGTGGAAACAACAGAGGGCGGAGCCGAACCGACAGCGTAAATAGAACCACCAACATCTTCCATACTACCATTAGGATCATAACGCACCAACTCAACGTTGGAAACATTGGTGCAATCAACTTCAACGGTAACAGAGCGAGTTTGTCCAGGAGGAACAGCGTCGGCTCCGGCAAGAAACTGGTAAGAAGAACCATCAACAGACGAAATATAAGTGGCAGCGTAAGAGTGAGAAACGGAATCGTTATTGTTAACGGTAAAAGTCAAATTAGTCTTACACTCGACATTAGCACAACCATCCATCGTAACATTGAAAACCGGAGAATTGCCGCCAGAAACAAACACCGTATTAGTGGCCATGGAGGAATAGGTCAAACCGTTCAAAGTGTATTCGATTGACGTAATAGTAAAAGTCGCACTAGAACCGGGATTGATAGCCGAATTAACATTTATCGAAAAATTTTGAGCATTATAAGGACGCCCGCCGCCGTCGTCTCCATTCACAGTAAAAAGGTACTGAGTAACAGGAATCAGACAATTGCCCACGTTATTGATTGTCAAAGTAAAGTCTGCCAAGGCAGATAAACCAAAGCAACAAAACAAAATAGAAAGAAAAAATTTCATTTTTGAAAAATTCTCCAAACGTGCCAATAGTAATTCGTGACCCGGACAACTGGGTGAATAATTCCGTTGGTAGTAACAACCCAATTAGAAGACAGTTCAAAAGTATAATACGTTGGATTGGTAGTCCATAAGTCAACGAGCCGAGTCGTGCCTAACGTTGACGAGACATGATGAATACCGAGTTGCGCGTTGCGAATAGCCCGAAGCCACACGAAAACAACGAATAAGAAAATCAAAATGGGAACAAGAAATTTCATCAATGATCATGGTCATGATCGGAAGCTCCAAAACCAATATCATCACGGTCAATCCTACCAACAGCATGTTTGGAAAGACGGACAATAATAAAAAAAGTGGCAATCGTGATGACAATGGAAGCCACTACTGCAAACGCAGTAGACGCACCAGTCGCAATCGCCGTCGCATCCGTCTGAGCAAAAAGAGGAATAATCATAATTTTAAGGTTTCCGTCGCCCAACATTGCGCAATATTGAGCGACGGAAATATTGAATTATTTGACCACACGTTTCGCAATGCGAACAATCACGAAAAAACTAGCAATCGTGATGACAATGGGAGCCACTACAGCAAACGCAGTGGACGCGCCAGTCGCAATCGCCGTCGCATCCGTCTGAGCAGAAGCAAGCAGGGGAGAGATGACCATCAAACCAACACCAATCTTTTTCAATGTTTTCATGTTTTCAGCCTTTGGTTACATCCGAAACGAAATTGCCCCGGAATTTTTATAGTTGACCAGAAAACAAGAATTCTGTGTAGTTGTCATTATGCCTACCATTCCCGCAATCGCACAATTTGAAATCAATCATTACGCACTCTGCGCAGAAATCACGCTGGCATGGTTTTTATGGATAGCAATCTGCGCAACCGGCCTACTCATTTTCTCCTACAGTAGCTGGCGAGAGACGAAAGAAGTATCAAACGATGTCCGGCGATTGCACGAGTTTCTAGCCGAGCAGACGAAATCATCGCATAAACGCGCTGACGAGAAACACCAAGAATCCATTCAGCCATCCCCGGAGAAATCAAACCCGTTTGCAAAGTGCCAGCCACCACACGAAACTGTTCAAGACGCTGCAAACGAGCACGAGAAATAGCTTCTAAAATCATAAATATTTAATGAGTAAAATGTCGAAGAATCAAACGAATGAAAAAAGCAAGGGTCGTATAAACCAAAACACGCACAATGAGTTGTTTGAAATAGCCTTCCCTCATAATTTTCTAAATTCACCGATCGCAGTGCGTTCAGAACGATGAAGAATTTTGCCAGAACGAACGATGTTTTGAGAAAACGGTGTCCCCAGGCGAAAAAGAACCGCTACGTATTTGCCGTTCAATTTCAAAACCGCCGGAAATTGCACTGGCAACTCAAATTGTTCAACTACACATCTATTACGTTTTCGAGTCATAATCAATCGCTCCAAAGGTTTTACTCAAGAACGCCTGCCCCCCGCTACGCGGGGGGCAGGGCGAACCTGAAATTGCAACCATACGATTTAAGGGACTCACAATTCCGACCAACCGGGCTTTTACCGTGAACACACACCGACACTCGCAAGTGACGGGTCAGGACTCATCGTCCCGAGGTTTCTTAGGCTTGGCAAACTATCCGGCAGTGTGTTTGTCGCTGTGTCATGGCTGTCAGCAGACCCGGTTCTCTTGCGAATCCACTTCATCGCTGCAAACGAGATAATCAGGTGTTGATGACGCGCAGTTTTCGCCAGTTCGTAAATATCCGCCCCGGCGTCGAGATCTTTGGTTATGTAAGCGACTGCTGAATCGGTTCCACTAAGGACAGATCGGAAACGGGAAATCCCGTAATGTTTCTTCCACCACTTATAGGCGATAGAAGCTTTTCCGACCGGCACAACCAAATACCCCAAATAACTGCGTTCAACAACTAACAACAAGTGAAGGTGTCGCCGTCCTTTGGCTTCACCCGTTTCTATTCGAACGGCATATTTCAATTCCTTGAAAGGCATCCGTTGTAAGTGAGCAACCCATTTCAACAGCTTCTCAGCCGCCAACAACGCGCTACGCTCGCTCGGTTCATTCCGAAAGGAGAGAGACGCAAAGACAGTCCAATCTACACGCGCTACCGCAAGACAAAACGGGCTGCTCATAATTTTATTTCACTGACAATTCGAGCACTCCGGACATCTGGGGACGCCCGGCGAATATAGCGCGAATTGTATTTACATGCAGCTTGACCGTTTTGCCTACGAGTTTTCCTTTGTGGTGCATCTCCTCGCGTCGCAAACCGTAATCAAACATTTGCAACAACGGCTTGGAAGCAATCTCGCGGCAAGTCACAGTAACATACTCGACGTCGTCTTTTCTACGAACGTCCTCTGCCAGAACTTCAGCTTGGATTTCCATAGTTGTTTAGTTTCTTTTTCCACTGTGTTTATCCGAACTCAAACGCCGTGGACGCGCTTGAGAAATTTCGTTGGTGCCTGCCTTGTGTGGACTGACGGCACCAACGCCCTTACAGGAAATTGGTTTAACGCGAAAACACGTTGCAAATTCAACAGAATTTGGAACGCCGAGATTCTTGCGTTTATTCCATTCGCGATGAAGCAACAAACGAAACCATTCCCCGGCATTTTCAGACTCACAATTTTCCGACGAAAGAATCTCATTAAGCTTGAAACGCTCCTGATCGTTGAGTCGAATGGAAAAGGTTTTTGTCATGCAAAACGCAAACCGATAAGAACACCACAAGAGAGCGCGAATAACGTGCAACAATTAAAAACGAGAAATTGTTCACACGCAGAGCCATTAGAAATCTGCAAACCAAATAACCGACGCTGCCGAATTCTTTGACACCGAGCACAAGTGAAACAATAACATTTCATGGTGTCACACAGTTTCCAACAGAATCAATTTTTAAATCGGAATGAAACAACAACCCCAAGCGACCGCCAATCTGTTCCAATTGACCACGTATCGCCTGAAGGTCAGTTTGAAAATTTGGAACATCTAGCGGATGACATTTGGTTTCCAAGTCGCGAAGAGAACAGGAAAGCCATTCGTTCTCTTGCTTCGCTAAAACACCATGCTCAACATCCGCCAGAAGTCCCAAAATTCCCGAATTGCGAAAAAAACGCAACCAGTCGCGAGCATCGTCTTTGCGACCGGCTTTAACCAAGTCATGAGCACGCTCCAAATAAATCGTAAAGAAATTACGCAAAACCCAAAGCCGTTGTTGTAAATCAAGTTGCATCAGTAAAGGTCGCTGTGAACGTCACATTTATAACATGAAAATTTGAAATTCAATTATAGTCATACAATGTTTGTTATATTTAATTGACAAATCCTGTTTCATTGGTAGATTGCCTACTGAAAATTTTTGATTTTATGAAGGGAAAGGTGGTTATTTGCGCGTTGCTTCTGTTCGGCGCGTTATTTTCGGCGTCCGCAATGGATCGTTGGGCGGCGTTATCCATGATTGAGAGCGGTGATAATGATCGGGCCATCGGCCCGGATGGTGAGATTTCGCGTTTTCAAATCCTGCCTGCCCTTTGGCCGGGAGGCAATCCTCACGATTTGCAAATCGCCTTGAACGCCGCCAAACAAATCATGCAAACCCGTCTGGATGAATTTCAAGCCGGCCACAAACGTCCGGCGTCAGATTTTGAATTTTATGTTTTGTGGAATGCGCCGTGGGAAGCGAATCATCCGAGCAAAGTGGTCAGGGAACGCGCCCGGCGTTTTGCAAATCTGGTTCAGCGCTGAAAGTTTTTGCCGCCTGGTAAATTTTCAAATACTCATTGACGGTTTGCTTCCAGGAAAAATCGGACTTCATGCCGTTTTGCCGGAAACGCCGCAGCAACCTCGGTTCCTGATAAATTGCCAGCGCCTTGCGCATTGCCTTGGCCAGCGCGCGCGCGCTGTAATCGTAAAATTTGATTCCGTTGGCGCTCGCCGCATTTTCCGTGAAATCAATAATGCTGTCGTCCAAACCGCCGACCGCGCGAACGATGGGAATCGTTCCATAACGCAAACTATACATTTGATTCAGACCGCTCGGCTCAAAAAGCGAGGGCATGATATAAAAATCGCAACCGGCTTCGATGCGATGCGCGAGGCTTTCGTCATAGCCGATGTGAATGGCGACTTTGTCGGGAAAACGCCGCGCCAGTTCATGATAACCGCGTTCGTAATCCGGCGAGCCGCTGCCGAGCAAAATAAATTGAATGTCCGCGCTCAACATTTCTTCCAGCGTGGCGATTTGAATATCCACGCCTTTTTGTTGGGCCAAGCGCGAAATCGTTCCAAAGAGCGGAATTTTTTTTGAAACCGGCAGGCCAAGCTCCGCCTGCAAATCTAATTTGTTCCTGGTTTTTCCCGCCAATTGCGCCGCAGAATAGGAATGCACCAGAAATTCATTTTCGGAGGTGTTCCATTCGGCATAATCAACGCCATTAAGAATCCCAAAAAGTCTTTTTTGTTTTTGGCGCAAAAGCCCGTCCAGTCCGCAGCCAAATTCTTCCGTTAAAATTTCGCGCGCATAACGCGGGCTGACCGTGGTGATCGCATCGGCAAAAACGATTCCCGCCTTGAGGCAATTCAACTGGCCGTAAAATTCCACGCCTTCCGGGTTAAAAAATTCCGGCGACAAATTTGCGAGCGAAAATTTTTCCGGCGGAAAAATTCCCTGATATGCGAGATTGTGAATCGTCAGGCAAGCGGGCGGCGGATTCCCCCACCCTTCGTTTTTTTTCTGGTTCAAAATCAACGCCGGAACCAACGCCGCCTGCCAGTCGTGAACGTGAACTATATCCGGTTGCCATGAAAAATAGCGCGCAAGATGCGCGATGCCCTTGGAGAAAAAAATAAATCGCTCGGCGTTGTCCGCATAGCCGACGTCGTTTTCCATGTAGTAACTATTCCGATGATAAAAATCCGGCTGATGGATGAAAAAAATGGTCAATCCGCCTTCCACTTCGAGCGAAAACAGTTCCCCGCGAACGCGATTTGTGCCCAGCGGCAAATCGAACTGCCAGTCTTCTTTTTTAATTTGCGGGAATTGTTCGCGAAGGCCGCGATACAACGGCGTGACGATTCGCGCTTCGTGCCCCGCGTGCGCGAGCGCTTTGCCCAGCGCGCCCACCATGTCCGCCAGCCCGCCCGTTTTTGAAAACGGATGAACTTCGCTGCTGGCGAGAAGAATTTTCATTTATGATTTACGATTTATGATTGATGATTGGATTTAAAAATCGTAAATCATAAATCATCAATCATAAATTTAGACAGTGATTCGTTCCGCTCTCAAATAAGGCTGCAACAGCTTCGGAATCAAAACACTCCCATCCGCCTGCTGATGCGTTTCAATCAGCGCAACAAATAATCTGGCGAGCGCCGTGCCGCTGCCGTTCAAAATATGCGGAAATTTATTTTCGCCGCTTTTTTCTCCACCTTCCGTTTTGAAACGCAGGTTCATCCGGCGCGATTGAAAATCTTCGCAGTTCGAGCAGCTCGAAACTTCAAGATAACTCCCGTGCCCCGGCGCCCAAACTTCGATGTCGTAAGTTTTTGCGCTGCCGAAACCCATGTCGCCCGTGCAAAGTAAAATCACGCGATAATGCAGGCCGAGCAATTGCAAAACTTTTTCCGCGTTCGCGACCATTTTTTCCAATTCGTCGTAGCCGTTTTCCGGCTTCACGATTTTTATCAGTTCCACTTTGTCGAATTGATGCACGCGAATCATGCCGCGCGTGCCGACGCCCGCCGCGCCCGCTTCCCCGCGAAAACACGGCGTGTAGGCGCAATATTTTATTGGCAAACTTTTTTCCGGCAAAATTTCTTCGCGATGAATGTTTGCCACCGGCGTTTCCGCCGTCGGAATTAAATAAAGTTTGCCAAGATTTTTTGCGTCGTCGCCTTCGGCCACGCCGTAATACTGATCTTTGAATTTTGGAAACTGGCCGACGCCGACGAGACATTGTTCGCCGACCATGAACGGCGGCGAAACTTCCGTGTAACCATGTTCCGTGATGTGCAAGTCGAGCAGAAATTGGATCAACGCGCGTTCGAGTCGCGCGCCCCAATTGGTGTAAAGCAAAAATCCGCTGCCGGAAAGTTTTGCCGCGCGCGCAAAATCAACCAGCTTCAAACTTTCGCAAAGTTCGACATGCGATTTGGGTTTGAAATTAAAATTTATTTTTTCGCCGTGAACGCGGATTTCAGGATTATCTTCTGCTGATTTTCCGGGCGGCACGGATTCGTGCGGCAAGTTCGGCAATTGCAGCATCAGCGCATCACGCGCCGTTTCAACTTCCGCGACTTCTTTTTCCAGCGTGGAAATTTTTTCGCCCAAAAAACGAACATCAGCTTTTTTCGCTTCAGCCTCTTGAAATTTCTTTTGAGCCATTAAAGCACCGATTTCTTTTGAAATTCGATTTCGCTCTGCCTTGAGTTTCTCCACTTCGACAAGAGCTTCGCGACGTGAATTGTCTAATGCTAATAAATGGTCAATCTTTGTTTCATCCCCTGCCCCGCGCGTGGCGAGACGCTGGCGAACAAAATCAGTTTTTTCGCGGATCAATTTGATGTCGAGCACGCAGGAATTATAGAAATTAAATTCGTCGCGGCAAGGTTGAAGCCGGTGCCGGCAATGGAAATCTATTTGAAAATTGAATCCGTTCGCGGCACATTGCCGCCATGCAATCTGTTTTTACCGGCCCGGTTTATGTCGTGCGCGACAACATTGACACCGATCAAATCATTTCCGCGCAATTTTTGAATCTCGTGCCGACGATTCCCGACGAATACGAGAAGCTGGGCAGTCATGCGCTCGATGGTTTGCCCAAATCGCTTTATGCGACGCGCTTTGTCAAAGACGGCGCGCTCGACAGCGACTATCCCGTCGTCGTCGCCGGAAAAAATTTCGGCTGCGGCAGTTCGCGGGAGCACGCGCCCATTGCGCTCGGCTCGGCGGGATGCAAAGTCGTTCTTGCGGAAAGTTTCGCCCGCATTTTTTTCCGCAATTCCGTCGCCACCGGCGAACTTTATCCTTGCGAAATCAGCGAACGCCTTTGCGACACTTTGAAAACGGGCGAGGTTGTCACCGTTGACCTTGACGCGGCGACGGTCACGATCCAGACAACTGGAAAAGTCATCAAATTCAAACCGCTCGGCGACGTTCGCCCGGTCGTGGACGCCGGCGGCCTGTTCAATTATGCGCGCCAAAGCGGGATGATTGCGAAGTGACGCCGTGTTCAAAAATTGCAAACATGATGGCAACCGACAAAAAAATTCCGCCCCATCGCCGTGCGAAACAGTTAAAAATAACCGGCATCGTCATTTTAGTTTTAGGAATTTCGGCTGCCGGAATTCTTTATTGGATGAGAACGCGGGCGGCGGATTTGAGCGGTGATCTCTCAATGGCCGGATATGACAAACCGGAAACGCGACAAATGGAAATGCTTTACGGCAAATCGGGCGAGATGATGGAGGATTTGTCCAATGAATTAAAAAAACCGGGCGCGCAAGCCATCATTGTCCTCGCCGTTTCAGGAATAATTGCGTTTGGTTGTTTTCATTTTTCACATTTCGATGACGACCAACCGGAATAAATAAATTGATTTATCGTTCCGTTTTATACTTTTCTTTTGGAGCGACCTGCTGCATTATCGCCGAACCATGAAACGGACACTTGCATTTCTTATCCTAGTTTCGACGGTTGCCGCCGCCCGCGCCGATTTCGTCATTCAACAAAAGATGGAAAGCGCCATGCAGAACGGCGCTATGACCATGAAAATCAAAGGTGATAAAATCCGCGTGGACATGGCGATCGGCAAGATGGGCGACATGAGCACGATCATGGATTTGGGCACGGGCGAGGCGACGACGTTGATGCACCAGCAAAAAATGGCGATGAAAATATCCGCCGCCCAGATGCAGCAAATGATGGCGCAAATGAAAAGCCGGATGAATAATGGCGGGACGAACGCCGCGCCGCCAAAATTGCAGGACACCGGCAAAACCGAAACCATCAATGGTTACAGCGCGGAGATTTACAACTGGACGAACAGCGGCAGCAACGTCGGCGGCACGATTTGGGTGGCCAAAAGTTATCCCAATTACAAAGCAATCATGGCGCAGATGGATAAATTAAATAAATCGCCCATGAGCCAGATGTCCAAAGGCATTGCGCCGGACACCAGCGCGCTGCCCGGCATGGTGATCAAAACCAAAGCTGATGTGCAAGGACAGGAAGTCACCACTACTTTGATTTCGGCACAGGAAGAACCCGTTAATGCCTCTGCTTTTGACATTCCCAAAGATTATCAAGAGATGAACGCGCCGACGATGCCCGCCGCACCCGTCCCCGCAACGCCCGATAACCAATAATTCCAAAACAAATCCAACCCCGTTTAATTTTATGCTTTATTACACTTTAATTTTTCTGCTCATCGCCTTGATCGCCGGCGCGCTGGGCTTTTTCGGCGTGGCCGGCATCGCCGCCACCATCGCCAAAATTTGTTTCGTCGTTTTTTTAATTCTATTCATCGTTTCCCTCGTGAGCAGCCGGAGAAGATAAATTTTTCCCGCGCATCATTGCCGCTTCAAAAAATTTAACTTAATCATTTTATTATGGCTAAAAAAACCACGTCCGAAGATTTGAACATTTCCCGCGAACAAATGGTCGCGCTGCTGAATGAAGATTTGGCGCGCGAATATCAGGCCGTCATCGCCTACACCGTTTATAGTCAAGCGCTCAAAGGCGCGGAATACACGGACATCGCGCGCGAACTTGAAAAACACGCCGCCGAGGAATTGTCCCACGCGCTTAAAATCGCCAAACAGGTGGATTATTTTGGCGGCATGCCTGCCGTCACGCCCAAGCCCGTCAAAACTTCCGAAGACCCGAAAGAAATGTTGCGCGCCGATCTGGAAAACGAACGTGAAACCATCGCGCAATACCGTCAGCGCATTCGTCAGGCCGAAGCGTTGGGCGAATTTGCCTTGAGCGAAGTGCTGCGCGAAATCATCGTGCAGGAACAAGATCACGAAATGGATTTATGTGACGCGCTCGGCATTGACGTGCCCGCGCCCAAAAAGACTTGATCCACCAATTGCTCAAGTTCGGGATGGCACGGCCTTAATTTCTTAAAAATTATTTGGGCCGCAAAAATTTGAAAGCGCGCCTTTTCAAAATCTCTCCACATCCATCGTGAAAAGGCTCCTCATCAAAAATTGCAGATTGCTTTTGGCCGTCCTTTTTTTGGGCGGCCTCACTTCCGCAAACGCAAAACCCTACGGCCTTGATTCGCGGCCAGCGGTCGCGCCGTTTTTGAACGGCGCCCTGCCCGAAACGGCGCCGGCCATTTCTGGAAATTGGTCGGCCGTCGTCGCGTTCACCAATTTGCTTTTCACCAATTCCGTCGGGCTGACTTATGTTCCCGATTCCAATTCCGGCTCCAATCAGCTTTGTGTTTGGGAACGCGAAGGCCGCATTTGGACGTTTGATAATTTTTCAGGCGCGACCAAAAAGAAACTCGTTCTCGACCTCCATAATCAATGCCAGGGCTGGGACGATTCCGGCTTGCTCGGCGTCGCCTTTCATCCGGGTTTTGCGACGAACCGTTTCATGTTCGTTTTTTATACCTGGGTCAAACCGGGCACGGTCGCCGGCGATCCCAACACGCGGCCCAATCCGGTTTTACCAAATACATATCACGACCGGCTTTCGCGTTTTACGCTCGATGAAAACGGCGTGGCCATTCCAAATTCCGAAACTGTTTTGATTGATCAAACCGACCAAACCGTCTGGCATCACGGCGGCGGACTTTTTTTCCATCCGCAAAATGGATTTCTTTATTTGACCATCGGCGACAATTCCCTCAGCGACAATGACCAGATCATCAACAAAAGTTTGTTCTCCGGCGTTTTGCGGATTGACGTGGATTGTCGCGGCGGTCAAATCAGCCATCCGATTTCCCGCCAGCCGCTCAACGGCATCACCGCGCATTATTTTATTCCGAACAACAATCCGTTCGTCGGCCAGACAAATGCGCTCGGCGAATTTTTTTGCCTCGGCCTGCGCAGCCCGCATCGCATGACGATTGATCCGCCGACCGGAAGAATTTTCATCGGCGACGTTGGCGAAAGCGCGCGCGAAGAAGTGGACGTGATCGAGCCGGGCGAATCCGGCCTGAATTTCCAATGGAATTATTGCGAAGGCAATTTTGGGGAAATGAAATCGCCTTACCTCGGCATCAGTCGCGGGCCGATTCTGGATTATCCGCACAGCGACGGACGCGCCGTCATCGGCGGCTATGTTTATCGCGGCAAAAAATTCGCGCGCGATCTCGGCGGAAAATATATTTTCGGCGATAACGTCATGCGCACAGTTTGGACGCTGGACGAAACGACTACGCCCGTCCAAAAAAATCTGCTTTGCATCATGCCCAAAGGCGACGGCCCGAATTCCGGCTCCGATTACACCGGCCTTTCTTCATTCGGCACGGACGCGAACGGCGAAATTTATTTTTGCCAGATGAGCAGCGTCGGCGGAAAAATTTTCACGCTGCAACGCGGTGGCCCGCCGCCACCAACTCATCCGATGCCGAAATTGCTCTCGCAAACCGGCGCTTTTTCGGATTTGAAAAATTTACAGCCGCAAAAATTTCTGATCCCCTACTCCGTCAATTCGCCGCTGTGGTCGGACGGCGCGGTAAAATTACGCTGGATGGCTTTGCCGACCGGTTCGCAAATTCAGTTTTCGCCAATCGGCGAATGGAAATTTCCCGCCGGAACCATTTTTGTGAAAAATTTTGACCTGCCGGTGGATGACACAAATCCAAAAATTTTGCGCCGGCTCGAAACGCGGGTTTTAGTCCGCGACACGAACGGTTTTGTTTATGGCGCAAGTTATAAATGGCGCGCGGACAATTCCGATGCGGATTTGGTGGTGGCTGGAACGAACGAAGATATTTCCATCAAAACTTTGGCGGGAAGGCGAACTCAAAAATGGTTTTTTCCGGGGCGCCAGGATTGTTTGACTTGTCACACGCCCGCTTCCGGCGGCGTGCTCGGCGTCAAAACGCGCCAGCTCAACGGCGATTTCAAATATCCGAACGGCGTGACGGACAATCAATTGCGCGCGTGGAATCACGCCGGCCTTTTTGACGTAAAGTTCAAAGAAAAAGAAATTCCAAATTTCGCAAAAATGGTTTCCGTTACCGATACCGCCGCGCCGCTGGAATTGCGCGTGCGTTCTTACCTCGACGCAAATTGCGCGCAATGCCATCGCCCCGGCGGCGTCGAAGCGTTTTTTGACGCGCGTTTTGACACGCCGCTCGCCGATCAGGGCATCATCAACGGTCCCGTCGCCGATCCGCTGGGCATTTTGGGCGCAAAAATTATCGTGCCGGGAAATGTGTCCAAATCCATTTTGTTTCAGCGCACGAGCATCGTCGGCCCGATGCAAATGCCGCCACTGGCAAAAAATGTCGTGGATACAAAAGCCGTCGAAGCGCTGGCGGCGTGGATCAATTCCATGAATTTTCCCGCCGCGTCATTGCCAAAAAATTGGTCGCATCAGGACATCGGCGCCGTGGGTTTTCCCGGCGATGCAAGTTTTCTGGACGGGCGTTTCAACCTGATCGCGTCCGGCAGTGACATTTGGGAAAACGCCGATGGTTTTCATTTTGCTTGCACGCCGCTAGCGGGCGACGGAGAAATTGTCGCGCACGTCATCTCAATGCAATACACCGATCCGTGGGCGAAAGCAGGCGTGATGTTCCGCGAAAATTTGTCGCCCGGATCGAAATATGCGGCGGTGGTGATCACGGCGGGCGGTGGTTCAGCGTATCAATGGCGGCCTGCCGCTGATAAAATCAGCCACAACACTGATGGGCCGTCTGCGAATGTTCCTTATTGGATAAAACTTGTTCGCGCCGGCGATACTTTCACCGGCTACGTTTCCGCCGACGGGGAAAACTGGCATCGCGTGGACAGCATAAAAATTCCGATGAAAAAAATTCTTTACGTCGGCCTTGCTGTGAGCGCGCATAATAATACGGCGTTGAATTCTGCGCTGTTTGATCACGTCAAAATTACGACGCCATAAGCGCGCAAAAGAAATTCGCGCTTTGATTTCTAAAATCAACCCGCCGCCACGCTTGCCGTCGCAGCTTTTTGGCTGAAAACCAACTTATCACCGTCGCGGGTGACTTGAATCGGCTCGCCTTCGTGCAAGCTGCCTTTGAGAATTTCTTCGGCGAGCGGGTCTTCGAGAAAACGCTCGACTGCGCGGCGCATCGGGCGCGCGCCAAATTCGGGATCGTAGCCTTTCTCGACCAAAAATTCCTTCGCTTTTTCGCCGAGTTCCAAATGCAAACTTTTATGACGCAGCCGCACCAGAACTTTTTCGATTTCCAGATCGAGAATCTGGATCAAGTCCGGCTTGGTGAACGAGCGGAACACAATCACGTCGTCGAGCCGGTTCAAAAATTCCGGACGAAACGTTTTCTTCGCTTCGTCCAAAGTCCGTTCGCGCATCTTTTCGTAAGTGCTCTGGTCGCTGATCGGCGAGAAGCCGAGCGTGGACTGGCGCTTGATCACGTCTGAGCCGACATTCGAGGTCATCAAAATAATGGTGTTGCGGAAATTCACGATGCGACCCATGTTGTCCGTTAATTTTCCGTCTTCGAGAATTTGCAACAGCAAATTCCAAACATCGGGATGCGCCTTTTCAATTTCATCGAACAGCACGACGGAATACGGGTTGCGCCGGACTTTTTCGGTGAGTTGTCCGCCTTCTTCGTAACCGATGTAGCCGGGCGGCGAACCGATGAGGCGCGATACATTGAATTTTTCCATGTATTCGCTCATGTCCAGATGAATGAGCGATTTCGTGTCGCCGAACATCTGCTCGGCCATCGTTTTGGCTAGAAGCGTTTTGCCAACGCCCGTCGGCCCGAGCAAAAGAAAAGTTCCAATCGGGCGTTTCGGGTCTTTCAAATCCGCGCGCGAACGGCGCAACGCCTTGCAGATCGCGGAGACGCCTTCGCGCTGGCCGACGACCACTTTTTCCATTTCCGTTTCGACCGTGAGCAGCCGCGCCATTTCATCCTGCCCCATGCGCTTGAGCGGAATGCCCGTCCATTTCGCGACGACGTGCAAAATTTCGTCCTCGCCCACGACAATGCGTCTTTCTTCGCGATGCGTGCGCCATTCTTTCAAAAGATTTTCGAGTTTTTCTTTCGCCTGTTTTTCCTTGTCACGCATTTGCGCCGCGCCTTCAAAATCTTGATTTTTGATCGCGCGTTCCTTTTGCATTTTAATTTCTTCGACTTCGGCCTCGATGGTTTTTGTTTCCGGCGGACGCGTCATCGTGCTGATGCGCGCGCGCGAACCGGCTTCGTCCAAAACGTCAATGGCCTTGTCCGGCAAAAAGCGGTCGGTGATGTAACGGTCGGAAAGTTTCACGGAAGCCACGACCGCTTCGTCGGTGAACTCGGCCTTGTGATGTTCCTCGTATTTGTGGCGCAGACCCTTCAAAATTTCAATGGCGTCTTCAATCGAAGGCGCTTCCACTTTCACGGATTGAAAACGTCTTTCCAGCGCCGCGTCCTTCTCGATGTATTTGCGATATTCATTGAGCGTCGTCGCGCCAACGCATTGCATCTCGCCGCGTGAAAGCGCAGGCTTAATTATGTTGCTCGCATCCATGGTGCCTTCCGCCGAACCCGCGCCGACAATCGTGTGAAGCTCGTCAATGAACAGAATGATATTTTTCGCGCGACGGATTTCGTCCATGACGGCTTTGATGCGCTCTTCAAATTGTCCGCGATATTTTGTTCCCGCAACCATCAACGCGAGATCGAGCGTGATGACGCGCTTGTTTAGCAAAATTTCCGGCACGTTGCCTTTCGCAATTTCCTGCGCGAGACCTTCGACAATGGCCGTTTTGCCAACGCCCGCTTCGCCGAGCAAAACCGGATTATTTTTCGTGCGGCGGCAGAGGATTTGAATCACACGCTCAATTTCATTTTTGCGCCCGATGACCGGGTCCATGTCGCCTTTGCGCGCGATTTCTGTCAGGTCACGGCCAAACGCCTTGAGCGCGGGCGTTTTAACTTCGCCTTTTTTCTCCGGCGTTTTTTCTCCGGCGGGAATGGAAGATTCCTCGGCGGCAAAATTCGGATCGAGTTCCTTCAAAATTTCCTGGCGGCATTGCTCGATGTCCACGTCGAGATTTTTCAAAACCTTCGCCGCCACGCCATCGCCCTCGCGCAACAGGCCGAGCAAAATGTGTTCCGTGCCGACATAAGTATGATTAAGCGCCTTCGCTTCCTTCGACGCGAGCGCGAGAACTTTTTTCACGCGCGGCGTGTAGGGAATGTTGCCGATCATTTTTTGATCCGGGCCGGTGCCGACCTGTTTCTCGACTTCCATGCGAACGGTTTCGAGGTCAAGCCCCATCTTCTGCAAAACATTAACGGCGACGCCCTGCCCCAACTTGATGAGGCCGAGCAATAGATGCTCCGTGCCGAGAAAATTGTGATTAAAGCGGTCGGCTTCCTTCCGCGCGAGCGCAAGCACCTGCTGCGCGCGCGGCGTAAAATTGCTCATGGATTCTTCACTCATGCCTGTGAAAATATAATGCTACACTTTTGAAAAAAGTCCAATGGAGTTTGAAAAATGAAGCGCGCGGCGGAAAAAATTTACGGCTTACAAATCCCGATAAACATCCCGACGATGACGAATCACAGAAACGTCAACCGCCTTGGCAAAATCATCTATCGAATAAACCACGCGATAATCGCCGACGCGCATCCGCCAGAGATTTTTCTGCCCGTGAAGTTTGATGACGCCGACAGGTCGAGGATTTTCGGCCAACAATTCAATCTTCGTTAGAATTCGTTCGGCGACATCGTCGGAAAGATGTTCCAATTCCTTGCGCGCGGAACGGGCGAAGCTGATGGAGTAATCAGCCATTCCGCCGGGATTTTAGCCGTTGCCGGACGGATTCAAGACTCTCGCGCGGCTCGCGGACGCGCGACTCGGCCATTAACGAGTCGTGGAAATCTTCCCACAGTTGTTCATGCTTCCGCAGGTCAATGACCGCCGCCGTCTTCTGGCCGCGTTCATCCACCATGAAAGTGATTCCGCTCATACAAACAATCTGGCGGAAAACGGTTGAAAATGCAACTGGTTCGCAAAAAAATCCGCTTGATAGGGAATTTTCTTGGGGCAGAGTGAAAATTGTGAAAGCACTTTCGACGCTTTTGAAAATTAAAGTTAAGCCGATTAAAAATCGTTGGGTGAAAAGCGCAATTTATTTGGCAATTTTCGTGCTCATTTGTGTCGGATTTTCAGACCTAACCACAGACATTGCGCGCGGTGTCTTTGGCAAACCACTTCATCCAGTAGGTTTTTGGATAGCAAGTTGTTTGACGATTTTATTGTCTATTTGGTTTTTCTATTGGCTCGTGACTGATTGGTATTCATGGTTTTTTAACCATGATAAATCGGCACACACGCTTAATTTAGAACAACAAAGACAGTAAGAATTTTCAATTCGCCGAAGTCGGCGGCGGAATTTTGACGACTGGCCGGCTCACGTTCTTCAACCGCTCGCGCACCATGTCGGCGCGGATCAAATCACGTTCCTCGGCGGTCAATTTGTCGGAAAGTTTTTTCTGCAAGTGCGCCGGCTGCGTCGTCAAAAATAATTCGTCTACGAGTGAACGCTCTGCGCCCGGAAACAATTCCAAGTCCACGCCCAACCGCAACAGCGAGAGTAAATTCATCGCTTCCTTCGACGAAATGCTGTGCGCGTTCGCCAGAATGCCAAACGCGCGCCCGATGTGATTGAACACGACCTTCGGTTTTTTTTCCAAAAGCGTCTGCCGCGCGTTCTCCTCGTGCTCGATGATCTGCGATAAAACTTTTTCCAGCCGCTCGACGATGGCCGGTTCGTTTTCGCCGAGCGTCATCTGGTTCGAGACCTGAAAAACATTGCCGAGCGCCTCCGTGCCTTCGCCGTAAAGTCCGCGCACCGCGAGGCCGAGCTTGTTGACGGATTGGATGATGGGATTGATCTGTTCGCCGAGAACGAGTCCGGGCAGATGCAGCATCGCGCTGACGCGGATGCCTGTGCCGAGATTCGTCGGGCACGCGGTCAGATAACCAAGGTCGCCGTCGAAGGCGTAATCCAGTTTTTTCTCCAGTTCGGAATCCAAATGGTCAATCGCGTTCCATGCCTGCTTCAATTGCAAGCCCGGACGCAACGCCTGCATCCGCAGATGATCTTCCTCGTTGATCATCACGCAAAACGTTTCCTCGCGGTTCAAAACGAGGCCGCTGCCGGAACTTTTCGCGGCGTGCTCGCGGCTGATTAGATGGCGCTCGACCAGAATCTGTTTGTCGAGCGCGCCGAGATTGTCCATCGCCTCGGAAAATGCGTCCTTCATTTCCGGCAGACTTTCGACGGCGGGGCGGATCGTTTCCAAAATTTTCACACGCTCCGGCTTTTTCGCCCAGCCTGGAAACGCCGCGTCTTTCAGGTTGCGCGCCAGTCGCACGCGACTCGACATGACGATGCGGTCGTGCGGCCCGTGACGCCGCGCGGTCTCGGCAGGAGAAACCAGAAATTCGTGCAGATCCTTCATTTTATTTTCGTAGGAGACGACGTAAGAAGTCTCTAATTTTTTAATTTGAGTCTCGTCACCTCGACTCCTACTTAAATTATATTTTTCATCGCGTCAGATTTGTCGGCGTGGCCGAACGGTCGTTGATTTTTTTCAGTTCATCCCGCAACTGCGCGGCTTCCTCGAAATTTTCCGATTCAATCGCCTTGTTCAGCTTTTTCTGCAAGGTCTTGAGCCGGTCGGAATTTTCGCGCGACGTGCGCAACGCCTCCGGCGCCTTGCCCGTGTGCCGCGTGCCTTTGTGCATCGTCTTGAGCAGGCCGCCCAAGCCTTCCGCAAACGTCTGGTAACATTCCGGGCAGCCGAGCCGGCCGGACTTCTTGAAATCCGCCTGCGAAAAACCGCAGCGCGGGCATTTCAGATCCGTGCCGACCGCCTGCTCGACTTCCTGCGCCGCGCCGAGGCCGAGCATGATGTCCGCCAGTGCGAAGCCCGACGGGTCGTTGACGCCCTTAGTCTTGGCGCAATCCTCGCACAAATCGAGCTTCTGCATCTTGTCGCCCACGATCTGGGTCAGATGCACCGTGGCCGGTTTTTCTTTGCAAATGGAACACTGCATTTTGAAAAATGTGATTCGTTGAATTGTTAAATCGTTACATTGTCGAACAAATGAATTTTACAACGTGAAACAAAAAAATGCGAATGAAATTGATTCAATCAAACAACGGCGGAAAATCCCTTGCTCCGTGCAACACGCGGACAATTTCAACTCCGTTTTCAATCGGACGATAAAAAACGACGTAACGACTGACGGGAAAACTTCTCAAGCGCGGCGACAATTCTTCGCGCTGGCGACCAATCAATGGCATTGCGGCAAGTTTTGAAAATCGGGAAACGATGACGTGAATAAATTTGTCCGCTGCATCCAAATTGTCCTGCGCGATATAAAGCCAGATTCCATCCAAGTCCGACTGCGCGACATCGGAAACCCGAAATTGTTTCATGCGCCTAGTTTTTTAACCGTTCGCGTCCTGAACGGCCAATGTCTTCGGCCAACTGCATCACATTCGCGTCAGTGTAAGATTTGTAATGACCATTATCCAACTGTTCAATGCCAATCGCCAAGTCATGTTTCAATGCAGCAAGTTGCCGTGCTTTGAACGTGTCCGATTCAACCCACCAGCGAAACAGTTCCACTTGATCATCCGCGTCAAGTTCGGCCGTGGCTGCTTTGATTTTTTCAATTGCGCTCACAAAATTATATCAGCTCGCCCGAAACTTTCGTCAAGGCGCGGTAATCGGCCACGAGCTTGCGCGTGAGCGCGCCCGGCTTGCCGTTGCCGATGACGCGGCCATCAATCTTCACCACCGGAATCAGTTCCGCGCCCGTGCCGGTCAGAAAACATTCGTCCGCGTTGAACAAATCGTAGCGCGTCAGGTTCGGCTCGGAAACTTTCAGGCCGGCGGCTTGCGCCAGTTCAATCACCGTCTGCCGCGTGATGCCGTAAAGCGCGCCCGCCGAGAGTGGCGGCGTGAACAGTTCGCCGTTTTTCACGATGAACAGATTGTCGCCCGTGCATTCGGCCACGAATCCTTCCGCGTTCAACATCACCGCTTCTTCGCAGCCGGAATTGTTCGCCTCGATTTTCGCCAGAATGTTATTGAGATAATTCAGCGACTTGATGGCGGGATTCAACGCGCTGTGCAAATTTCGCACCGTCGGCACGGTGATGATATCCAGTCCTTTGGCGTAATAAGCCGGTGGATAAAGCTGGATTTTGCCCGCGATAATGATGACGGACGCGCGCGCGCAACTTTTTGGACTCAATCCAAGCGAACCGATTCCGCGCGTCACGACGAGGCGAATGTAGCCGTCGCGCAATTTATTTTTCCGGCAGGTCTCAACCGTCGCCTTCATCAATTCGGAGTGTGACATCGGCAATTCGAGCAGAATCGCCTTCGCGGAATAAAACAGCCGGTCAATATGTTCCTTCAATTTGAACACACGACCGTTGTAAGCGCGAATGCCTTCAAAAATTCCGTCGCCGTAAAGCAGTCCGTGATCGAACACGGAGATTTTTGCGTCGCGCTCGTTGAAAAATTTGCCGTCAATAAAAATTTTCATGCGAAATGGCCGCCAGCGTATTTCAAAAACGGAGTCGAGGCAAACGTGAATTTGATTTGGAGTGCGCGGACGTGTCCGCGCTTTGAAAGCGGCGACGTGTCGCCGCAGTCCCAAGAAATTTGCGTGACAGCGCGCGCGAAACGATTATATTTTCGCGCTCTTTGACGACCCTATGGTCTAGCGGTTAGGACACTGCCCTTTCACGGCGGTAGCCCGGGTTCGATTCCCGGTAGGGTCGCCATTTTGCAATTCTCACAGCAGCCGCGTCAGCATCACAAAGCCCGAATGCAAAATATCGCCGACAAGTGCAACCACAATCAGCGACAGCGCGACCCAAAAAAAATAAAACGTAAATCCTCGCGCCGCCATCCAGCGACCGCAATTCGGACAGCATTTTTGCTGCAAACCAAATTGCGCGCGGCAAGCGGGACACTGGATGGTTTCTGCGCTCATGGTCGGCAAATTACGCAACGAACCTCTCTTCGTCCAGAGCCAAGAAGCTTGCCACTGGCTGATGTTCGCTTAAAGTTTGCGCGATGAACTGGCTCGACAAACTTACCCAGTTCTGGCCGCACCTCGTCGCCGGTTTCGATTTTCTCGCCGCGCTGCTTGCTTCGATTCACGCTTTGCTTCACAAACGCGATTCCCGCGCCGCGACGCTTTGGCTCGGCATCATTTGGTTCGTGCCGGTTTTGGGCGCGATTCTTTATCTCACGTTCGGCGTCAATCGCATCCGCCGCCGCGCCGTTTCGTTGCGCCTCAATAATTCTTCGATGAAAACAATTTCTGAAAAAATTTCCAACTCGCCGCAACTCGAAGCCGAACATCTGCAAACGCTCGCGGCCACCGTCCAGCGCGTCGTCAAACGCCCGCTCACCGCCGGAAATAAAATCGCGCCGCTCGTCAACGGCGACGAAGCGTTTCCCGCCATGCTCGCCGCGATTGAATCCGCGCAAAAATCCGTTTCGCTTTCGACTTACATTTTCGACAACGACGCCAGCGGAAAAAAATTTGTCGTCGCGCTCGAACGCGCCGTCCAGCGCGGCGTTCAAGTGCGCGTTCTGATTGACGCCGCCGGCACGCGCTACTCGTGGCCGCCCATCACTCACAAATTGCGGCACGCAAAAATTCCGTTTGCCAAATTTTTGCCCGCGTCGCTGCTCACGCCCTGGCGCGTCGCCACCATCAATCTGCGCTCGCACCGCAAATCGCTTATCGTGGACGGAAAAATCGCGTTCACCGGCGGCATCAACATCCGTCACGGAAATGTCCTTGTGGAAAAACCAAAAAGTCCCGTGCAGGATTTGCAATTTCGCGTCGAAGGCCCGGTCATCGCGCAATTGCAAGAAGCCTTTGCGAGCGACTGGAATTTTTGCGCCAAAGAAATTCTCGACGGCGAACTTTGGTTTCCGCAGTTGGCCGAATCCGGCAACGTCATCGCCCGCGCCATCACCGACGGTCCCGACGCCGATTATGACAAATTGCGATTGACCCTGCTCGCCGCGCTCGCCGACGCGCAAACTTCCGTGCAAATTCTCACGCCCTATTTTTTGCCGGACATCGCGCTCGTCACCGCGCTCAATCTCGCGTCACTGCGCGGCGTGCGCGTGGATATTATTTTGCCCGCCAAAAATAATCTGCCGTTCGTGCAATGGGCGTCGCGCGCGATGTGGTGGCAAGTGCTCGAACGCGGCTGCCACGTCTGGCTCACGCCGCCGCCCTTCGATCATTCCAAGCTGATGGTCGTGGACGGCCACTGGGTTTTGCTCGGCTCGGCCAATTGGGACGCGCGCAGCCTGCGCCTGAATTTTGAATTGAACGTCGAGTGCTACGGACGCGAGTTCGCGCAGCAGATGGAAAAATTGATCCGGAAAAAAATTTCCGCCGCGCGTGAAATCACTTTGGCGCAAGTTGACGCCAGAATTTTTCCGGCAAAATTGCGCGACGCCATTGCGCGTTTGTTCTCGCCGTATTTGTGAAAACCCTCGAAAGACCGCTTGCGTGAAAGTGAATCGCATGACATTGTTTTATCATGCAAACGGTTGAATTAGTGGACGCTCAATCGCGGCTGGACGAGTTGGTGGAATCACTGACTCCCGGCAACGAGATTGTGATTGAAAAAAATCACCGGCCTGTCGCGCGTCTGCTGCCGACCGCCTCGCCGCAAACTTTCAGAAAGCCGCGTCCGCTCGGCGAATTTGCTGGCAAATTTCAACCGCTTTCCCAAGCCGAACAGAATGACCTGGCGCTTCACGATAAAGTTTGGTGCGACCCGGACGCATGAAGACCGTGTTCGTGGATACGTCCGGTTTTTACGCCTGTCTCGATCAGGCCGATTCATTTCATCCCCGCGCGCTGGCCGCGTTTGAACGCGCCGAAAAGGAAAATTGGACGCTCTTCACCACCAATTATGTCGTGCATGAAACCTGGGCGCTGATTCAACGCCGCCTCGGTTGGGAAGCCGTCGAAACATTTCTGAACGACCTGCTGCCGCGTTGCGCCGTGATTTGGGCGGATGAAAATCTTTACCATGCGGCGAGTAACCGTTGCCGCCGAACCCGCGAACGCCGCTTCAGCTTGACCGACGCCATCAGCCTTGAATGTATGGCCCGCCAGAAAATCACCGAAGCCATTGCCAAGACGAACATTTTGCCCGCGAAAATGTCGTGCTGCCATGATCGCGCACAAAGTGACCCTGCCAAAGTGGACGCGCGCACGGTTCCCGGAAAATTGCGCGACGCGATTGCGCGTTTGTTCTCGCCGTATTTGTGACTGATAACAATAGCTTGACATCTTTCACGCCCTCAATTCAAATCTTGCCAGAACCCGCATGAAAATTTTGGAAAAAAATTTCGCAACCGCGCAACCGCGCAACCGCGCAACCGCGCAACCGCGCAATAGTGCGGAGAGTTATTTGTCCGCCAGCGTCAGCACCTGCGACAGGTGGCGAACTTTCCGTCGCAAGGGGCGCACCCCTTTTCATAAGTGTTGCACCCCCTTTGGTCAAGTGCGTTGCCCCTTGCCAAATGGGGCGCACCCCGCACGTCAAAAACATCACCCCACGCGCAATGGGGACACACCCTTTTCGTAAATGCTGCACCCCATGCCGCAAGTGCATCGCCCCTTTTCCAAAAAGGTGCGCCTCTTGCGATAGAAGATTCGCCCCCAGCCCAATGGGGCGCGTCATTTACCTCAAAAACCTGCGGTTTTCGCTTAAAACACCATCCATTCGCTAAAACCCTCCAACTCTTAACCCCAAAATAAGCCATGAAACGCAATACTTATTACCCCGCCCGCCAGAATGATCAAATCGTCTGGCTCGGCAATTTCAGCGGCAAACTCCCTGCCCTCGCCGCCGTCCTCGGCCTCACTGCCGCGCAAGTCACCACCGCCGCAGCCGATTGCGGCTGGCTGATTTATGTCCAGCAATCGTGGTTGCCTGCGGGACGCGCCTGGGCGCTGGCCACGACGGATGCCGCGACGGAAACCCAGACTGGTGATGGCACGGCGTTGATGGCGTTGCCCGTTTTCACCGCGCCTTCATTGCCCGCTGGCGTGGTCGCCGTCAACACCGGCGCACTTACCCGCATCTTCGCGCTCGTGCAATCCATCAAGGACGGCGGCAAATGCTCGGACGCCAATGCCACAAATCTCGGCATCGTCGGCAGCGCGCAGACCGGGCCGGACTTGACCACGGTGCAACTGGTCATTTCTGCTTCCATCATCGGTAATCAGGTGAATGTGAAATGGGGTTGGGGCGGCAACAGCGCTTTTTTGGACAGTTGTGAAATCCAGGTGGATCGCGCCGATGGCAAAGGTTTCGTGCTGCTGACCATTGACACCACGCCCGGCTACACGGACACGCAACCTTTCCCCGCCGCGTCCGTGAAGTGGACTTACAAAGCCATCTACCGTTTGGATGACAATCAAGTCGGCCTCTGGAGCCAGACGGTGAGTGTCACCGTGCCAGCGTAACATTTAATTTCGCAACCAAAACCAAAAAATCACAATAAATGAAAATGAACTTGTTCTTTCCCGGCAAAAGCGAAATTGGATTGGCCAGCGATGTCGTTCCCGCCACGGCTGCGCCGTGATGAAGGATTGACTCAACGCGATGATTTCGCCAAGGCGGAATCGCCGCAAACAGAAAGAAAAAATATGAAAACTCGAATTCTAAAAATTCTCGCCGCAACGAAGTTGCTGCCGCTGCTGTTACTGTTGGCGCTGCCCGCTGAGGTTCAAGCCCAACTCTCTTTCATCACCAACGGCGATGCCATCACCATCACGGGATACTCCAGTGCGACTTACTTTGATACGGTGACTATTCCCGCCACGACCAATGGCTACCCGGTCACCAGCATTGGAGGTGGTGGGTATGGACAGGGTGCGTTCGAAAATAACTATCATGTGGCGAGCGTCACGATTGGCATCAACGTCACCAACATCGGGGGCTATGCGTTCCAGAACTGCGCTCTACTGACCAACGTCACGTTTGGCGCCAACGTCACCAGCATCGGGTTCGCAGCGTTCGATAACTGCGATGACCTGACCAGCGTTTCACTCCCAGCCAGCGTCACCAACCTCTTAGAAGATGATGCTGATGGTCCGTTCTTTGACTGCGAGACCCTGACGAACATCACCGTTGATGCGTCCAACCCGGCTTATAGCAGTTTGAACGGAGTTTTGTTCGACAAGGCGAAAGCGACGCTGCTCCTATACCCCTGCGATCTGGGTGGAAGTTACAGCATCCCTGACAGCGTCACCAGCATCGGAGAATCCGCGTTCCATCACTGCCTCAGCCTGACCAGTGTCACCATCCCCGCCAGCGTCACCAGCATTCGAATTGATGGGGACTTCGGTAGCGATGCCTTCGATGGCTGCTACAGCCTGACAAACATCACTGTGGATGCGTCCAACCCGGATTACAGCAGTTTGGGCGGAGCATTGTTCGACAAGGCGAAAGTGACACTGCTCGACTTCCCCGGCGGTCTGGTCGGAATTCAAACCGTCCCCGCCGGCGTCACCAGCATCGGTGCCAAGGCGTTCGAGGATTGCCGCAGCCTGACCAGCGTTACCATCCCCGCCAGCGTCACCAGCATCGGGGACTATGCGTTCGATTCCTGCTACAGTCTGACGGAAGTCTATTTTCAAGGGAATTCTCCGACGCCAACCAATGACACATCTGTTTTCTCCGATGACAGCCTTGGGGTCGTCTATTACCTGCCGGGCACCACGGGCTGGGGCGCGATGTTTGACGGTCTGCCGACCGCGTTGTGGTTGCCGCAGGTGCAGACCGGCAATGGCAGCTTCGGTGTTAAATCGAATCAATTCGGGTTCAACATCAATTGGGCGGGCAACATGGTCGTCGTCGTGGAAGCCGCCACGAATCTGGCCAATCCGGTCTGGATTCCGGTAAGCACCAACATCCTCACCGGCGGCACGAACTATTTCAGCGATCCGCAGTGGACAAATTATCCCGGACGTTTTTACCGCCTCGAATCACCGTAAGGTTGCACCGTGTTTCTTCAATAGTCGCTGCGGACAACCGCAGCGGCTTTTTTATTCCACATTCGCCTCACGGCACGGTCCGCAGTTCATCAAAGATTTTTTGGATGACCATTTCACTTAAAGGTGTCAGTCCCAAGTATTGAAACAAATTTATTAAAGCTGTTTTGCCCCGGCTTCGCAGCTGATTAACAGGACGGATAATTTTTATTTCCCCGCACGTTTTGTTTTGGCAAGCGTGCTATTCGCGGACTGTCGCCATGCAATCGGCTCTCGATTATCTGAAACTTCATCAGACCCGCTTCGTCGCCGAGTTGGGCGATTATCTGCGCTTTGCCAGCGTCTCCGCGCAGCTTTTGCCCGCTTGATTTCTGTTTGCGGTTGGGGCAACGTTCATCCATGAAACTGCTGGACCGAATCACGATGGAGCCGGGCAAGTGCGGCGGGCGGCCTTGCATCCGCGGCCTGCGGGTGCGGGTGACGGATGTGCTGGGTATGCTGGCGGAGGGCGCAACCGCACAGGAAATCCTCAAGGACTTTCCGTATCTCGAAGCGGATGACATCAAGGCGGCGCTGGCTTACGCCGCGCGGCAGTCGGACCATGCGGTGCTGCAACCGGCTTGAACTTCCTGATTGATTCACAATTGCCCCCGGCGCTGGCGCGGTGGATGGTCGCGCAAGGACATCAAGCCGTCCACGTCATCGAACTCGGCATGGAGGCGATGGACGACGGCATCCTCTGGGAGCACGCGCGAAAAACAGCGGCGGTGATCTTGAGCAAGGATGAGGATTTTGCGGATCACTGGCTGTTGCACGATGAAGGCGTGGCACTGGTGTGGATCCGCAAGGGGAATTGTTCCAATGACGCGTTGATGGCGTGGCTTGAACCTTTGTGGCCGGAGACGTTGAGACGGCTGGAACAGGGTGAGACATTTATTGAGCTTCGGACATAACCGGCAAATACCGGCGCGCAAAAATTTCCTCGCGCGTTTTGTTTTGGCAAGCGCGCCGTTCACAGATTAACTATGCGCCATGCAAGTCGTCCTCGATTATCTGAAACGTAACCAATCCCGCTTTGTTGCCGAGTTGGGCGATTACCTGCGCTTCGCCAGCGTCTCCGCGCAGCCGCAGCACAAACCGGATCTGCACGCCTGCGCCGAATGGCTCGTCAATCATTGCCGCGCGCTCGGCCTCGAAGCAAAAATTTCCGAAACCGCCGGTCACCCCATCGTCGTCGCCAGGACGCCGCGCGAAAAAAATTCGCGCAAGCCGCACTTCATGATTTACGGCCATTACGACGTGCAGCCGCCGGAGCCGCTGGAGCTTTGGAAAACGCCGCCGTTCGAGCCGAGAATTACCGGGCGCGAAATTTTCGCGCGCGGTTCGACCGACAACAAAGGCCAGAATTTCGCGCACTTGAAAGCCGTTGAAGCGTATCTGAAAACCGGAACTCCCCTGCCCTGCGACTTGACGTTTGTCATCGAAGGCGAAGAAGAAGTCGGCAGCGCGAATCTCGCGAAATTTATCAAGTCACATCGCGCCGAATTGAAATGCGACGCCGTCGTCATTTCGGACACCGGAATGCCCAGCCCGAAACATCCCGCGCTGACCTACGCGCTGCGCGGCATCATCGCGTTTGAAATCAAACTGCACGGGCCGTCGCGCGATTTGCATTCGGGCGTTTTTGGCGGCGCGGTCGAAAATCCGGCGATGGCTCTCGCGCAATTGCTCGCGCAACTTCGCGATGCGAACGGAAAAATTTCCATTCCGCATTTTTACGACGATGTGTTGCCGTTCACAGCTTACGAGCGAAAACAATTCGCGCGCCTGCCGATGAAAGATTCTCAATTGCAAAAATTGCTTGGCGTAAAAAAATTATTCGGCGAACGCGGCTTCACGCCGACCGAACAACGCAGCGCGCGTCCGACGGTTGAAATCAATGGCCTGACGAGCGGCTATCAAGGCAAAGGCAACAAAACCATCGTGCCCGCGTGGGCGAGCGCGAAAATCACCTGCCGGCTTGTGCCCGATCAAAATCCGGCGCGCATCCGTAAAATCGTCCGCGACCATCTTAAAAAAATCTGTCCGCCGACCGTCCGATTGGAAATCGAAGCCGGCCACGGTGCGGAAGCGTATCTGGTTTCGCCGACGAGTCCGCAGGCGCAGGCCGCGTTGCGCGCGCTGGAAAAATCTTTTGGCTGCCCGCCGGTTTTGATGCGCGAAGGCGGCTCAATTCCGATTGTGAACGATTTCAAAAAAATTCTCGGCGCGGATTCGTTGCTGCTGGGCCTCGGTTTGCCGGACGACAACGCGCATTCGCCGAACGAAAAATTTCATCTGGATTGTTTTGAAAAAGGCCAGGCGATGAGCGCGCATTTGTGGCAGGAACTGGTTCGTTAAATCGTGAAATGTGAATTGTCGAATCGCAACTGGCATTCAAAGATTCCAAGACACCAATTCTTCTCTTAATTTTTCCAGCGGCAAGCCCACGACGTTGCTGTAAGAACCCGAAATTTCCGACACGATCATTTCGCCATGTTCCTGGATCGCGTAAGCCCCGGCCTTATCGAGCGGATTTATTTTTTCCAGGTATTCGTTGATTTGTCTTTTATCGAGCGGATGAAACGTCACCTCGGTGCTCACCGCAAAAATCTTTTCGCGATGCGCGCGCAATTGCATCAGGCAAACGCCGGTGACGACCTGATGCGTGCGGCCTTGCAACCGCGCCAGCATCCGCCGCGCATCCTTCAGATCGACGGGCTTGCCAAAAATTTCGCGTTCCAAAAAAACCAGCGTGTCCGCGCCGAGCACGAGCGAATCAGGATGTTTTTTTGCAATGGCGCGCGCTTTGCGATGCGCATTCAGCTCGCACAGTTCATGCGGCGAAAGTTGTTCGTCAAAAATTTCAGCCACCTCGCCCGGCATGATTTCAAATTCCAGTTTCAATTGCCGCAATAATTCCGCGCGGCGGGGCGAGGCGGACGCCAAAATGAGCGGCGGCAGTTTCACGCGGTAAATCTAGCGGCGAATCAAAATTTGTCCAGAAACGGAAAATGGAATAATCTCGGCGCATGAATAACGACCGCCGCATCGTCAATCTCGCGCTCATCGGTTTCATGGGCACGGGCAAGACTTCTGTGGGCAGGCTGGTCGCCGAGCAGTTGCGTTTCGATTATCTGGACACCGACGAAATGATCCAGGCGGCGACGGGCAAAACCATTTCGGAAATTTTCAAAACAGAGGGCGAAGAAAATTTTCGCGCCCGGGAAGAAAAAGTGGTCGCGGAAATTTCCGCGCGCACAAAAACTGTCATCGCCACCGGCGGCGGTTTGCCGGCGAATCCAAAAAATCTTGCCAGCCTCAAAACCCACGCGCTGGTGATTTGCCTTTGGGCTTCGCCGGAAAAAATCTGGGAACGCGTCCGGCATCAGTCGCATCGTCCCCTGCTCCACAATCCCGATCCACAGAAAAAAATCCGTGAACTGCTCGACGCGCGCGAGCCGTTTTACAAACAGGCGGACGTTCTGATGAACACAGACATTCGCGCATTGCGAGAAGTCGCGCAGCAAGTCGTTCATCACTTTCGCCTCGAAGCCGCGCGATGAAAGAAAAAATCCGCCAGTGCGCTTTGGAATTGGGCTTTGACGATTGCCGTTTCACCTCCGCCGCTCCGCCGTCAAGCGCGCCACAATTTCAAAACTGGCTCTCGGAAAAAAAATTTGGCGAAATGTCTTGGATTGAACGAAATGCCGAAAAGCGAGTGGAGCCGCAGAAAGTTTTGGCCAACGCGAAAACAGTCATTTGTTTGGCGACCAGTTATGAAAATTTTGATTCTCGTAGGAGCCGGGGTAACGAAGCTCTGACTAAAAAATCGCCGATCAGTAATCTACCATCGGCAATTGAACAGAGTCTCGTTACCTCGACTCCTACAACTGGAGTGGTGGCTCGTTACGCGCGCTTCAACGATTATCACGACGTCCTCGGCGAGCGATTGAAAGCGCTGACAGAATTTGTGAACAAGATCAGCGGCGAAGAAACCCGCTCGCTTTGGTATGTGGACACCGGCCCGATCTTGGAACGAGATTTCGCGCAACGCGCCGGGCTTGGCTTTGTCGGCAAACATACGAATCTCATCAGCCGCAAACTCGGCAACTGGATTTTTCTCGCGGAAATTTTAACGACCTTGGAACTCGAACCGGACGCGCCGGAACAAAATCATTGCGGCAAATGCTCGCGCTGCCTTTCCGCTTGTCCGACGAATGCCATCACCGCGCCGTTTCAATTGGACGCGCGCCGTTGCATTTCTTATTTGACGATTGAACTCAAAGGCGCAATTCCAATCGAATATCGCCGCGCGATTGGCAATCGCATTTATGGCTGCGACGATTGTCTGGCCGTTTGTCCGTGGAACAAATTTGCGCGCGCAGGAAATTTGATGAAACCGCACGCGCGAAAGGATTTGGAACAGCCGGATTTGCTCGAACTGCTTTCACTTGACGACGCGCGATTCAAATCGCGATTCGCCAATTCACCAATTCTGCGGACAAAACGTCGTGGCTTTTTGCGCAACGTCTGTGTCGCGCTGGGAAATGTCGGCAACGAATCCGCGCTGCCCGCTCTGGAAAAATCTGCGCACGATTCCGAGCCGTTGATCGCCGAACACGCGCGCTGGGCGATGGAAGAAATTGAATCGCGCCGGAAATAATTCGTTAATCGAAATCTTTTTCGGCAAAACGGATGGAAATAGTGCGGGCTTATTCTACTTTTCGTTTAAAAACATATTTGCAGACAATGAATGCAAAAAATGCGCTGGCTCCGATCAGATTATAAACTGATGGTTCAGGAACAGCTTCCAGATTGAACAAAGCGACCCTCCCACATTCAGCGCCGGAGCGCCGTTGTCCCAGACCATTCTCAAATGTGGTGTAAAAATGATGATTAATTCTGTTTTCAATTTGCACAATTATTCATAATTTCTTAAAGTCTCATTCATGGCATGAATGAAGCTTTGCGACATGTATATTGGATGATTTGGGTTTCATTGGGACTCGCCATCTTATATGGCGTCCTCCTTCTTATTAATACTCGTTACCGGCAAATGTGGCTGCGATATACCGCAGTCGAAGCAACATTCTGGATTCGCCTTGGCGTTCCGAAGAAATGGGTTGACGCTTCCCGTCGCTTTTCCGAAAAACGTTATTATTTCTATGCTCTTTGGTTTTTCATTTTGATTTTTCTTTTAATGGCGCTTATTAGCGGAACAACGTATTTGTATTTCAAACATCGCTGGCTTGCGCAAAAACCACCCGAAGCCAGATCCTTTTACGAGGCTGGCGCAAAAGAAAATAAGGTCGGCAATTATGCGGAAGCGATCACCAATTTTACAAAGGCCATTAATACATATTCCAATTATCCAGAAGCGTATAGTTTCCGCGCCAGAGCCAAATACAATCTCAAGGATTACAATGGAGCTATCATAGATGCCAACAAAGCCATTGAATTAGGCTCATATTATGAGCCTGCCTACAATGTTCGTGGTGATTCAAGATTAAATCTTAACGATTACACTGGCTCGATTGCCGATTTTGATAAATCCATCGATTTAGATTCCACTTATGCTCCAGCCTATTATCAACGCGGCAACGCTGAATTTGATCTGACAAACTATGTGCCAGCCATTAAAGATTATACTAAAGCCATCAAACTGAAGCCGGGTTATGCAATGGCCTATTATAATCGCGGTTGTGCCGAACAAGGCTTGACCAATTACACTGATTCCATGGCTGATCTTGGCAACGCTATTAGACTGCATCCTGATTTTCCAGTGGCTTATAATATGAGAGGGCTCGCCAAGTGGCATCTTAAGGATTATTCGGGAGCCATCATTGATTACAATGAAGCCATTAAACTAAATCCAAAATTTTCCATTGCTTACGATAATCGTGGATTCGCTAAAAGCGACCTTAAAGATTATGCGGAAGCAATTATTGATTTCGACAAAAGCATAGAATTAGATCGGAATAACGAATCTGCTTACCTTAGTCGAGGCTATGTTAAATTCCAGGTCAAAAATTACGCTGGAGCAACTGCGGACTTCAATAAAGCCATTGAATTAAACCCGAAAGAATCTGTGGCTTATGCAAATCTTGGGCTTGTTCAATACAAGCTCTTTCAATTTAAATCCGCCCTTGAAAATTATCAGAAAGCATCGCAGCTTGATCCATCTCAAGAGGATTGGCGGTTTCGCATTTGGTTGATTCGCTCCCGCCTGGATGACCGGCTTGGCGCAACCGAAGATTTGAAAGAATATCTCGCTTCCGAAAAAGAAAAACACAAGAAACCCACATGGACTGATGTAGTCGGACTTTTTCTCATCGGTTCATTTTCTGAAAAAAATTTCTTGAATTGCGCCAAATCTGAAACTCCAAAGGTGCAAAATTGGTGGCGATGTCGCGCAAATTATTTCGTAGGCATGAAACATTTAATCTCCGGCGATAAAGTCGGCGCAATGGACTTTTTCCAGGAATGTCTTAACACGAAGGAAACGAACCGTGTCGAATATGCGAGCGCAGAAGTGGAACTCAATGCTCTCAAAAAGGTAATAAGGCCATAATTCAGCAGAGAAGATACTTCCCTGCCCCGGCGAAATTTATTCCTTGATGGCGTTCAATCCCGTTTCTCCGCTGATGGCTGGATGGCCGACGATGGCGGCGCGAATGGATTTCACGTCATCCGCCGTGACGGGCGGGGCCTGGTTGCCCCACGACGAACGGATGTAGCTTAACACATCGGCCAAAGCTGCATCGGAAAGGGCCGCGCCCATGGGGGCCATTTGCAGGTTCCAGGTCTTGCCTTCCACGTCGAGGGTTCCATTCAAGCCGAGTTGCGGAATTTCCACGATGCGCTTATGACCCGTGGCGTTGACCCATTCCGAGCCGGCCAGCGGCGGCGCCTGCCCCGGCTTGCCCAAACCGTCGGGACCGTGGCACGCGGCACAGATGGTATCGTAAGTTTTTTTCCCTTCCGCAATGTGCTCCGCCGCGCCGGATTTGGGCTGATACGCTTCCAATTCCTCGGCGTTTTCGTAAGGCGCATAAACTTGTGCATTAAACCAGCCGCCCGCGTGATCAAACCAGACTGCGCCGGCGAAAAGCAGGATCAGCGTCAGCGAAAAAATCCACATCGGCACGGTCGAGTGCGTCGCCGTCGGCCCGGCATTGGCTGGAGTGAAACTGGATTTATTTTCGTCGCTCATTTCTTGGTGGCCGGAGCATTGGTTGAAGTTTGCGCAGGCGTGAACGGCGCGTCATACAGCGGCACATCGGCGCGCAGGCTCAATAAATATGCCACGAGATTTTTGGCGTCGTCGGTCGGAACAATTTCGTAACCAGCGGATGCCGCGAGTTTTTTCGGCAGGTTCAAAGCGTCGGGCGAAGGTGCGCCAACGATTTTGCGCGTTTCAAAAAGAAAACGGAACGGCGGCATCGCGGAGTTTTTCACGACGCTCTGCGGCGAATAAAGATGGAGCAATTGCCAATTGTCATTTGCCAAACGCGCACCGACATTCGCCAAATCGGGACCGACGCGGATGCTGCCGAGTTGAACGGGATCGTCCCAAAGAAAATCTTCGGCGACGCTGCGGCGGATTCCCCAGCCGCGCGAAATGTCCGCGCCAGTGGCAAAAATATGCGTTTCAGTTTTGCCTCCGGCAGCGGTGATTTGGCTGGCAGCGGAATCGGCTTCGTCTTTTGTCAGACCGGAAAGTTTCAATTTTGAAACCAAATTTTTGACGGCCACAGAATTTTTTCCGGCGCTGGTCAGCACCACGTCGCAGGCAAAACCGCTTTGCTGAACTTGCGTCGTATGACAGGCGGCGCAACCGTCTTTGCGATACACTTGCAAACCAAGCGTCGCGTCACCGGGACGCTGGTTCGGATAAATATCGGAGGAATTCAAAACGGCAGTTTGCTTTTCCGTGCCGAGTTGGCTCGCGGGCGCGAGCACAAAACCGCACCAGGACGCGCCGAGCGTGACAAACGCTGCAATAAAAATGCGAAAGCCGCTCTTCACGATTTCACCTCCGATGTTTCCAGCGGCGCATTGACGGCGGCGACCGCCGCTTTGATCAACGCGCACTGCCATTTGAAAAATATGGCCAGCAGGTTCGCGGCGAAAAGCAAACTGCCCAGCAACAGCAGCAGCCAGCCAATCGTGCTGACGCGCAAAAATTGAATGACCGCATCAGTCGAATCCGCAAAAGCAAGATGTGGATTTTCCAATTTTATTCCCTGAAAAATTCCGCCAATCGCCAGCGGCAAAATCAAAAATGCAAGGCCGAGCATGAACAGCCAGTGTTGCGCGCGGACGAATTTTGGAAACGGCAGTTCAAAGTTCATCACGCGCGGTAAAATTTCATAAACCGCGCCGCAAGCGGCGACGGTGAAGAAACCGAGGATTTGAAATTGCGTTTGCGCCTGTCCGAACCAGGTGAATTCCAAAATGCGCGCGCAACCAGGCCACGCCGAAACGACCAACATCAAGCCGGACAAAATAAAAGCGACGGTTCCGAATTTGATGTAACAAAACGGACCGCCTTGGCATTGAACCTCTGCGCCGCGAATGGTTTTGATAAAAATCATGGCGACGGTGATGAGCGGGATAATGGTCAGCAGCGACGCGACGAAACTTAACGTCGGTAGCCACGCGGGCACGGGCGCGCCCGCCGGAATGCCGCAAAAAGTTCCGAACAAAATCAAAGTCCAGAAGGCGAAGAGCGCGAGGTAATGACTGTGCAAAGATTTGCCGGCGAGTTTCGGCAGAAAATAAAATGCGGTGCCGAGGCCGACGAGCGCAAGCCACACAAAAATCAGATTGTTCGCGAACCACCAGCCGATGACGGCCTGCGCGACGCCGCGCACCGGCCACGCGACGAGAAAAAGATTTGCCGTCGAGTAAATCCACGGAAACCAAAACAGCGCGGCCAGCAAAAACCAATGCGGCGGCTGCAACGCGCGTTCGCGTCGCGCGCCGAAAGTGGCGACGGCGGAAAGGGCAATGAGCAGAAACGCGGCAAACAATAAAACGGAACTGCCGCGCGGAAATTCCAGCCACGCGAAGCCGGTGCTGTCGCCGATGAAAATAGCGATGAGGCCGATGAAAACGCCGAGATGCCAGATGTGCGCGGCGATGACGGACATGAGCGGCAGGACGAGTTCCGTCTCGCTCAAGCGCGCAAAAATCCAAAGCATCACTCCGAGTCCGGCGGGAATCGCAAAACCATAAACGAGCAAATCGTTCGCGGCGGGAACTAGCCGGCCATAAGTGAGCCACGCGCAATTTCCAAATTGTTCCGGCATGTGAAAAGTGAGCGACGCGAGAAGTTCAAGCGCCAGTCCGAGCGCGAGCCAGAGCGCCGCGCAGTTAAAAAGCGCGAGCAACGGCACGCGGCAGGAGGCGTCAATGCGGCTCGCGAGGACGCTCGCCCCACCAAAATTTTCAGAATGTTCGTCCTCGTTCATTCAAAGGGATTCGGTTTGGCCGGTTGTTTGGGCAAAGGCGCGTTTGCTTTTTCGGCGCGAGAAATCAAATCGGCGCGGGCGTTCATCGGATTTTGCCAATTGCGCTCGACCATTTGGATCGCGGTGTCAATCGGCAGGCGCACGATGCCGCGCTGTTGGTCAACCCAGCCAGTATTGTTGAGCGACGCGATTTCGTTGGTGCGAATTTCAAATAGCGCCTTTGAAATTGTTGCCGCGCGGTCGGCGTCAATGGCCGGAACTTTCACGGAAAATTTCACGATCACGACGAGCGCGATGAAAATGACGCTCGCGGCCATGAAACCGACGACCGCGCCGGACGCGCGATTGACGTTGGCCAATTTTTGGTGGTCGTTCATGGCGCGTCTCCTTCCGCTGGCAATGTGTCGGGAAATTCTTCCGGGTCTTGATGAGCCATTCCCATCGCTTCAAGCACGCGCGGGTCGCGTTGCGGATACGGCGGATGGCTCAAGAATTTTTTCAGGAACACGCGCGCCAGGAATCCGCCCATGAAAAGGAAGCAGCCGAGTTGCAGCCAGAGCCATTTGAACGGATAGCCGCCTTGATTTTGCGGCAGCGCGGGCAAAATGTTGAACGCGAAATCGAGAAAGCTCATCGCCCAGACCCAGACGCAAACCGGCAGCATGACTTTGAAATTCATTTTCACTTTCACCGGCAGCAGCACGAAAAACGGCAGCGCGAAATGGCCGAAAATCAAAATCATGCTCATGCAAAACCACGAGCCATTTTCGCGGATGAGATACCAGAACGTTTCGACGGGCATATTCGCGTTCCAAACTACGAAGTATTGCGCGAATTCGGCGTAGGCCTGGAACAGCGTGAACGCGAGCAGCAACACGCCGAGAAAATAAAATGTGTGATCGTGCAGCACGCGATCCAAAATGCGCTGGCGTTGCAGCAGCACCATCAAAATGTAAAGCGTCGCGAGCACGAGCCACGCGCAATTCGCAAAATAATAGACGCCGTAAATCGCGGAGAACCATTGGAATTGGATGGCTTGCATCCACAGCACGGGCGCAAAAACCATCGTCAGGCCGAGCACGACGACGCCCCAGCCGGAATGAAAACGCATTTTGTAAGTGCAGCGCGGTTCGCCAGTCACGTCCTGGCGCAGCGACCAATAATTGATGCGCGCGGTCATCAGCCCCCAGATGCCGAAGAAAATCGCCGACGTGATCCAAAATCCCAGGATCGTGAACACGGGCCATTTCACCGCGACCAGACGGCTGTGCGGGTCGAGCAGCATCCACGGATAAATTTGTTTTCCGAGAATGCCAATCGGCAGAAATAAAATCGCCAGCCACGGAAAAATCAGCGACGCGAGATGCTCGTTGACGCGGCGTGTGGCGACCGACCAGCCGGCATCGCTTAAATGATGGATGAAAACGAACAAGAGCGCGCCGAGCGAAAGTGTCAGAAAAAACATGAACGACAAGAGCCAGGAGTAACTGAATTCTTTCAAACTCACGCACGCGCCGACGACGGATAAAATTCCGCCAACGACCATCAAGACGGCGGGCGCGATTTTCCAGCCGGACAAATCCAGCGGCGGCGGCAAATGAGTTGTTTCGTTGTGCGAACTCATAATTATTTCAGCGCGGTTTGTTGTTGCACGGATAAATCGTTCGTCGAGCCGAGCCAGCTTAATTGCAGCGCGCGCAAATAGGCGACAATCGCCCAGCGATCTTGCGCGGGAACAAACGGGCCGTAAGCGCCCATCGTATTTTTTCCGTGAGTGATCGTGTTGAAAATTTCGCCGTCGGGCAATTCGACGATGCGTTTGTCGTGCAGGTTTGCGACGGTCGGCATGTCGCCGATTTTTTTGGTGATGCCGTTGCCGTCGCCGAGTTGGCCGTGGCATGGCGCGCAATAAATGTCAAAACGTTCGTGGCCGCGCGCGAGCAGATGCGCGTCCATCCGCAGCGGATTGTTTTCAATGAAATTCGTCGTGCCAGAAATTTTTCCTGAATTCACCGGCGAATTTTCAAAAGAATAAACCGCACCGTTCGCAGTTTGAATCGGCTGGCTGCGCGCGATGGTTCCGGCGGGCGGCAATTGCGAGCTGACGCCGTTCGCAAAAAAATTGTCCGGTTTTTGCGGGCGCAATTTCGGCTGGCGATCCATATCGGAAAAAACTTCGAGCGGCGGTTTGCGCGAAATTTCGCCGCGCAATCCGGCGATGCCGACAATGGCCGCGCCGAGCGCTGCGCCCACGAGCGCGCAAGAAATAATGATGCCGAGATAGCGCGTCATTCGTCGTCCTCCACAAGTTCGACGTGAGTGCCGCCAAGTTCTTCGAGCAACTTGCGCGTTCCGGTTTCGGAAAAATTCAAGTCGCCTGAACCGATAACCAGAAAAAATTTGTCGCGCGAGACAAGTTCAAAACGTTTTTTCTTGAACAGCGGATGATGATGGCGCGGCAATTGATTGAGCGCGACCATGCCGATGAACGCGCCGAGCGCGGCGGCGAGCACGAGCAAAATGTAAGACGGCACAAAGGACATCGGCGCGCTGAACATCGGTTTGCCGCCGACGATGAGCGGATAATCAAAGTCGTTGCAATACCAGATCAACAGCATCGTGCCGATGAACGCGCCCGCGCCAAATAAAAATGCAAACCAGCCGACAAGCGAATTGCCCAAGCCCATGACTTTGTCCAGGCCGTGAATCGGGAATGGCGAAAAAACGTCCCAACGACGATAGCCGGCGTCGCGAATTTTTTCCGCCGCGCGCAAAACGGCCGCAGGCGAATCGAATTCAGCGATGTAGCCGTAATTTTTTTGAATGTCAGTCATTTGTTTTTAACGCAAAGACGTTCCACTTTTTTATTTTTATTTTTTTTCCGCGCCGCCGAGCGGGTGATGCGGGTCGGCTTCGGGCGTAATGCCTTTGACTTCGGAAACCGCGACCATTGGCACAAACCGGATGAACAGCAGATACATCATGAAAAAGGCGCCGAGCGTGCCGACAAAAGTCAAGACGTCCACCCACGTTTGTTTGTAGTAACCCCAGTTCGCCGGCAGAAAATCCTGATAGAGCGACCCGACGATGATGACGAAGCGCTCGAACCACATGCCGCAGTTGATGAGCACGGCGATGACGAAAACGAGTTTCAGGTTCGCGCGCATTTTTTTGAACCAAAGCAATTGAGTCATGCCCACGTTGACCAAAATCATTATCCAGCCGCCATACCAATAGGTCGTGCCGAGCAGGCGATGGCTGAACACCCAGCGTTCATACGGGTCGCCGCTATACCAGGCGATGAAATACTCCATCAAATAAATGTAGCCGATGGCGAGGCTGCTCAAGAGCGTCAGTTTGCAAACGCGATCAATGTGCCGCTGCGTGATGATGTTTTCGAGATGGCAAAGTTTGCGGAGCGGAATGAGCAAAACCAAAATCATTCCGAAGCCGCAATAGACCGCGCCGACGACGAAGTAGAGCGGGAAAATCGTCGCGTGCCAGCCGGCGATTTGCGCCGTGGCAAAATCCATGCCGACGATGGAACTGACGGTGAACACCAGCAGCGTGCACAGGCCGGCCAAAACGACGTAGGCTTTTTCGTAATTATGCCAGTGCCGCGCCGAGCCGGTCCAGCCGAGCGCGAACAGGCCGTAAAGAAATTTTCGCACGCGCGTTTTAGAACGGTCGCGCAACAAGGCCAGATCGGGAATCAATCCCATATACCAAAATGTTGTTGAAACGATGAGGTAAGTGTTCACGGCAAAAACGTCCCACATCAGCGGCGAACGAAATTGCGGCCACATGTCTTCATACGTGGGCACCGGAAACATGAACCAATCAAACCACGCGCGCCCGACGTGAATGCCGGGATAAAGTCCGGCCATCATCACGGAAAAAACCGTCATCGCTTCCGCCGCGCGGCCAATCGCCGTGCGCCAGTGCTGCCGCGTCAAAAACAGCATCGCCGAAATCAACGTGCCCGCGTGCGCGACGCCGACCCACCAGACGAAATTGATGATGTCCCAGCCCCACATGACCGGATGATTATTGCCCCAGACACCGACGCCGACGGAAATTTTGTAAGTCAACATCGCCGGCAAAACGATTGCCGCGCAAAATGCCGCCGGGAAAAACATGACCCACCACCACAGCGGCGTTTCGCCTTCGTTGAACGCCGTGAGTTTGTCGGTCAAAAAGCCGAGGCCGCGCTGGCCGATGATGTTCGGCGAACGCTTCAATTCCGCCGGCGGCGCGAGCGATTCAAGTTGGGTTGCGGTTTCGGGCATTTGTTTTTTTCAGACAGAATGAACAGAATTATCAGAATTCAATTCTGAAACTTTCGATTCGGTTAATTCTGTAAATTCTGTCTTCATTTCTTCGTTAACTCTTTTTCTCCATTTCAACCTGGCCGCCGCGTTCTTTGTATTCTTCCGTGCTGAACGGCGCGTGATAATCGGGCATCGCCGGATTCGGATTGCGGATGCGCGCGAGATAACTCGTGCGCGGCTTCGTCAGCAAATCGCCGAGCAAAGCGTAATTTTGCGGTTGCGTTTTCAATTTTGAAACCGTGCTGTCCGGGTCGCTCACGTCGCCGAACATGATCGCCTGCGCCGGACACGCCTGCTGGCACGCGGTTTTTGGAATCGTGCCTTCGGATTCCTTCAGCCTCACGTCGCCGCTCGCGCCCGCTTTCACCTTTTGCGAAATTTTCGCCTGCTCAATTCGTTGCGTGCAGTAAGTGCATTTTTCCATCACGCCGCGCATCCGCACCGTCACGTCGGGATTTTTCGAGAGCTTGATCAAATCCCATTCGTCTTCGGGACGCATCGAGTATTCACGGTCTTTCCACCACGTCGCCAAATCCCATTTGCCGTTCGACTCGTGCAAAATTGGCGTCGAATAAAGCGGCCCCTTGAGTTCGCTCAACGGACGTTTGTTGTAATCGAGAAAATTGAAATGCCGGACTTTGTAAGGACAATTGTTCGAGCAATAGCGCGTGCCGATGCAACGGTTGTAAGCCATCACGTTCAAGCCTTCCGCGTCGTGAACCGTCGCGTTGACCGGGCAGACGTTTTCGCACGGCGCATTTTCGCACATCTGGCACATCACCGGCTGGTTGACCGCCTGCACGTCGTCAATCCACGTGGAAAATTGCTCCTGACTGTCGGAAACGAATGCCTCGGGAAATTTTTCCGTCTTCGGATCGGCGGTGTAATAACGGTCAATCCGCATCCAATGCATTTCGCGTCCGCGATTCACCTGGTCTTTGCCGACAATCGGAATGTTGTTCTCGCTCTGGCACGCGACCACGCACGTGGCGCAGCCGACGCACGCGCTCAAATCCACGACCATGCCCCATTGATGCAGCGCGGATTTTTTCGCCTCATCGAGCGGATTTGGATAAAGCGATTTGACGATGGGCGGCTCCATCGAATGCATTTCCTGCGCGAACGTTTTGTCGTTGGTGAAATCTTCCAGATTCGCCTCGCGCACCGCCGGACGACCTTCCATGCTCCAATGCGATTGCGTCGTCGCAATCAAATGCGTCTCGCCGGTTTTGCGAATCGTCGCGCCGGTCTCGATATATTTTCCGCTGAAAATTTTGTAAGCGTTGAAACCGACGCCCGTGCCGACGCGCCCGGCTTTTTCACGACCGTAACCGAGCGCAAGGCCGAGCGAATAATCCGCCATGCCCGGCTGCGTCCAGATCGGGCCGGAAACTTTTTTGCCGTTCAACGAAATTTCAACGACGTCGCCGTTCGCCACGCCGAGTTCGCGCGCCGTCTTGCGGCTGACGAGCACGGCGTTGTCCCAGGTGATTTTCGTGACCGGATCGGGCAATTCCTGCATCCAGCCGTTGTTCGCGTAACGTCCGTCGTCCATTTTTGAATCGCGATAGAAAATGACTTCGAGATTTTGGGCGGACGACGACGATGATGCAACTCGTGGAAACGCTGCAGAAAATTTTACACTGATTGGCTGCGCCGCAGAATTTGCCAGAAATCCATTGAATAAAAATTTCTTCCAGTTTTCTTCCGGATTATAATCATACGGAGTGGCAAAAGTAGTGCGCGGGAAATTAGTTTCACGGACAATTTCATAAGCGCTCTCATTTGAACCAGAAATACGCGCGAGAAATTCCAATTCCGTCAGTCCGCCAAACAACGGCTGAATCAAAGGTTGAATTGGAACAAGCGTTCCATCGCTTGTCGTTGCATCGCCCCACGATTCGAGATAATGCGCCGCCGGAAAATTCCAATCGGATTGTTCCGCCGTTTCGTCTTCGTAGTAACCGAGACGAACAACACTTTTAATTTTTGGTCCTCCAAGAAGATTTTGCCAATTCCAATGGTAACAAGCATTCGCACCAAGAATTACGAATGTCTTTTCCGTTCCGTTGCTTCCGAGGTTTTCTAAATTTTCGCCGGTGGCTTCTGTCGCCGGAATCAGGGTCACTGTGTTGCCAATCGCGCCGAGCGCAGAATTAATCGCGTGTGCGATCAAATGAACTTCAATCGGCTGACGTTGGCCAGCGACAACCAAAACATTTCCATGATTGGCTACCAAGTCCTTCGCGCACTCTGAAATCCATTTTTCATTAGACTTGGCAAAGCCTCCAACAAAAAGCTCACCAAAAACTGGGAAAACGCCAGCGGAATTTGCAATTGATTTTGCAATTTCTCCAATCAAATTCGACGCCACGCGCAACCGATGATCTGCATTTGCGCCGGTCAAGGTGAACAGTGATTCCACCGCGTAAAGTCGGCTCATCCCCTCGCCTGCTTTGCGACCGGCGGCGAATTTGCGGATATGATTGTGCGCGTCGTCCTCGCCGCCGAGAAAATCACAGTCGAGCGACAAAATAACTTTCGCCTTGTCAAAATGGAAAATCGGTTTGACCGGCTGGCCGAACGCCTGCGTCGCCGCGCGTTGATGGATGCCGGTGTCAATCGCGTCGTAAGTGAACCATTTCGATTGCGGAAATTTTTGCGCGATGATTTTTTGCAGCCGCGCGCGCGAAGGCGAGGTGCTGCTTTCGGCCAAAAACGCCAGACCTTCGCCTTGATTCGCGGAAAATTTTGCCGATAAATCGTCAAGCGCTTTTAACGCATCCTCGCGTGGAATAATTTCCATTTTCCCATTCGCGTCGCGTTTTTTGAAATGCCGCGCGCGGTCGGGATCGTAAAGATTCAGGATGGAAGCCTGCGCGTAACGATCCGTGCCGCCGTTGCCGCCGGGATAAAGCGCGTTGCCCTCGATTTTTATCGGACGGCCTTCGTAGGATTTGACGACGAGCGGAATCGCGCCGTTGCGCGTCGGCATCGCCGTCGCATAATACTCTGACTTGCCGAAAACGTAATCCGCCGGTTGCTTGCCGAACGGTTCAAGTTTTTCTTCCGGTCGGCGGCAACCTGCGTCCGCCAGCGCCAAACCTGCGAACGCGAACGACGCGGACATGATCTTCAGGAAATGCCGCCGCGAAACGTCGTCGGTGAATTCACTCGCGCCTTTCGGAAATTCCCGGTGCAGCCAGTCCTTGAACTCCGGCGTGTCGGCCAGTTCGTCCAGGCTGCGCCAGTAACGGCGGCCAGTGGTCGCAGGCGTTGAATTGGTTGAATTAGAATTCATTCGGAAAATTGTAACGTTTCGCCTGAAAGGCGAATTCCATTGTAGCCGAGGGCGACGCCCTCGGTTTGGATTTGATTTTCGGACGTGCCCTGAAAGGGCAATCCAAAAAATTTTGCGCCGTTTTTGGTTTGCCCTTTCAGGGCAAATGATATTTGTGCGACAATTTTCCGAGGGCGTTGCCCTCGGCTACGATAGTTCAGGCCGTTGGCCTGAAAAAATAGCCTGGCCAATTTACGATTGCCAATTGCCAATTGCCGATTAAAGAAATTTCGCGCGCAATTTCTTTTTTTGGAAATCAATCGTAAATCATAAATCATAAATCGTAAATTTTTCATCGGTGACAGGTCGAGCAGCTTTCCAATGATTGGACGTGCATGTGCGCGACGAGCTTTTGGCCTTCGACCTTTTGCAAATGCGCGGCTTCCACTTCGTTCGTGCTCCACGTCCAGCCCAAGTCCGTGACTTTATCCGTTGGCCGGATGTGCGCCGCCGGATCGCGATGGCAATCAAGGCAAAAACTCATGCTCAACGGTTTCGCGTGATACACCGTATCCATTTCGTCAACGCGCCCGTGACACTCCACGCAACTGATGCCGCGCGCGACATGCACGGAATGATTAAAATAAACGTAATCCGGCGTGATATGAATCTGCACCCACGGGATCGGCGTGTTGTTGGTCGCGCTGGCACGCACGATGGCCAGCCGCGCATCGTTCTTCAAAACCTGGCTATGACAATTCATGCACGTGGAAGCCGACGGAATATTTGCGACCCACGATTTATCAACCGTATAATGACAATAGCGGCAATCAATCCCCAGCGCGCCCGCGTGGATCTTATGCGAAAAAGGCACCGGCTGCACCGGCTCATACCCCACGCGCGTGTATTTGGGCGTGAAATAATACCACACGCCCGCCGTCATCGCGCCGGCGCTCAACGCCGCGCCGACGCCCAGAACCAACGGCAACCAGTTTGTCCACTTCGGGAAAATTGCAGGCATTTAATTAAAGGGCGGCCCCTCATTCCGGGCGCCGCAAATCGTTCGCGCAAATGATTAACGATTGTCCGCCCCGCTCGCAAGAAAAGTTTGTGAAAAATTTCACTTGGTCGGCCACGCGCCAGAATCATCCTTCAAAAAAATTATTTGCAGAAACGTCCCGCACGCCTTCGCCCGCTCAAAAACAGAACGCCGCCGCCCCAAAAAATCAGCCGCCCGCCGCCGTGCCAACGCCTGCGCCCGGCCCGGTTTGACTTTGCGGATCGAGCAATTCGTCCACCTTCCCTTCATCCAATCCCGACAACTCCCGCGCGACTTCGCGCACCGTGCGATTGGTTTCGTAGGCGACCTTCGCGATTTTCGCCGCCTGGTCGTAGCCGATTTCCGGCGCGAGCGCGGTGCACATCGCGAGGCTTTTTTCCAGGTTGCTCTCGCACTTTTCCACGTCCGCTTCCAAACCGGAGATGCAGCGGCGCGCAAAAACCCGGGCCGCGCTCGCCAGCAGATCTATCGCCTGGAGCAAATTATGCGCGGCCACGGGCAGCATCGTGTTCAGCTCGAAACTGCCGAACGTGCCGGCGAACGTGACCGCCGCGTCGTTGCCGATGACTTGCGCGCCGACTTGGATCACCATTTCGCACATGACCGGATTTACTTTGCCGGGCATGATGGAAGAACCCGGCTGCGTCGCCGGTAATTTCAACTCGCCCAATCCGCAGCGCGGGCCGGAACCGAGCCAGCGCACGTCGTTCGCAATTTTTATCAAGCTCACGACAACGGTTTTCAACGCGCCGCTCGTTTCCACCAGCGCGTCAATCGCCCCTTGCGCTTCAAAATGATTCGCCGCCTCGCGCAAATTTAATTTCGTTTCGCGCGCGAGGCCGGCAATCGTCAGGCGCGCAAATTCCACATGCGTGTTGATGCCCGTGCCCACGGCGGTTCCGCCCAACGGCAGTTCGCCCAGATTCTTTTCCAGCGCACGCAAGCGCGCGATGCCATGTTCAATCTGGCTCGCGTAACCGGAAAATTCCTGGCCCAACCGCATCGGCGTCGCGTCCTGCAAGTGCGTGCGCCCGATCTTCAGCACCGGATCAAATGCCTTCGCCTTCTGCGCCAGCGCGGTGTGCAATTCCTCCAGCGCGGGAATTAAATTCCGCGCCACGCCCTCGAGCGCGGCCAGGTGGATGGCCGTCGGGATCACGTCGTTGCTGGATTGTCCCCGGTTGACGTGGTCGTTGGGATGCACCGACTTGTCCCCTCGCCTGCCGCCGCCGATCTCGCACGCGCGGTTGGCGATGACCTCATTCGCGTTCATGTTCGTGGAAGTGCCCGAACCGGTCTGGAAAATATCCACGACGAACTGCGCGTCCCACTTGCCCGCGACGACTTCCTGCGCGGCTTGCTCGATCGCGTCGGCCACGCGCGGCGGCAGCAAGCCCAGCGCGGCGTTCGCGGCGGCGGCGTATTTTTTGATCAAGCCGAGTGCGCGGATGAAGGGCCGGGGGAAACGCACGTTGCTGATGGGGAAATTCTCCACCGCGCGCGCGGTTTGCGCGCCGTAGTAAGCGTCGGCGGGAATTTGCATCTCGCCCATCGAATCGGATTCAATCCGGAAATCTTTATTCATCGGCGCGAAGTTTAACGCGGCGCCGCCATTCCACAAAACAAATTACCCATTTCCGTAGGAGACGATGTGAGGAGTCTCTATTTGATCCCCCCGTCACGTCCAGTCAGAGACTCGTCACCTCGTCTCCTACAAATTTACGTAGGGGACGACGTAAGGAATCTCTCTCTATAGCCTTGCAAGTTAACCTTGGCCCCTTCAGGCCAACGGCCTGAACCATCGTAGCCGGGGGCAGCGCCCCCGGAATAAATATCCAATGTGCCTGCGCCCTGAAAGGGCGCTCCCTCTCCTGACCCCGTGTTTGGTTTGCCCTGACAGGGCGAAGGAGCCTCCCTTCCCCAGACCCGGGGGCGTTGCCCCCGGCTACGATGGATTAGCCTTGCAGGCTATTATTTCTGGCAGGTTCATCGCCGTGTAGGCCAAGGTCCCATTGAATTGCTATAACTTCCCCGGACCCATCAAGTCAGAGCCACTCCAAGTTTAGTCAGAGCCTCGTGACCTCGTCTCCTACCCATTTAAAATAAAGAGGCCGCCGCGTGTGCGCGCGGCGGCTTGGGGGAGGGTTGGCAGAAAAAATTATTTGCGGCGGCCCAGGAAAATGAGTCCGGCCACCGTGCCCAGGCCCGCCAACGCCAGCGTGGAAGGTTCCGGCGCGGGCGTGATGGACATAAGCTGTATGTCCTCACCGTCACCACCGTCAGAAGATAAAGTTTCCCTGGTAGTTCCATCAGGAGCCGGACTAGAACCAAAGAAATTAAAATCGCCTAAATTAGACTGCGGCGCCAAATCACTGCTGAAATCCATGGGGCCGTCAGTTTCAATCGTAAAACTACCAAAATCACTCGTGGTAAAAGTTCCATTGCCGGAGGAAGCCCCCGTCACCGTCAAACTTAAATCAGAAATGTAGCCATCCAAACCACCGGCATAGTATCCACCCGTATTATTACCAAGAGTGGCTTCCATGGCGGTGACATCCAGATCAAACGTGGCCACCGCTGTGGCGCCGTTATCGAAGGTGGCCCCGCTCCAATCGGCGGTGTAACTTTGAAAGTCGTCCGCGCCAGCCGCGGTTGTCCATGCCGCCGCCCCCATCAAGGCCGCGATGGCAATTTTATTTATCTTCATAATTTTATTGTTGGTCTTCATTATTTTATTATTCATCGGTTATTTAACTTCAGTTGATTATAATTGGCCGGGGCAGAAAAAATTATTTGCGGCGGCCCAGGAAAATGAGTCCGGCCACCGTGCCCAGGCCCGCCAATGCCAGCGTGGAAGGTTCCGGCGCGGGTTGGAAAGTCAGCATGAGTCCTCCGGGCACATCCGTGGCGTAAGGCGTCACCGTCCCCGCCGGGTCAATCTCATTAATGGCGTCGCCCCCGACGTCCGCCTCAAACAGATCGCCACTGTCGTCCCCCGTCAAGCCATACGGCTCGCTAAAACCCGTGGCGAAGGTCGTCACCGTGCCGTCCGGCGCGATCTCCGAAATACAGTTCTCGAGCAGATCCGCCGCGAACAGGTCGCCATTACTATTGAAGGCCAGGCTGATGGGATCGGTCAAGCCGCTGGCGGCGAACGGCGTCACCGTGCCGTCCGGCGTGATCTTCACAATGTCCCCATACACGTTGTCGCTCACGAACAAGTTGCCGCTGCCGTCAATCGCGATGCCGATGGGCGCGCCCAACCCCGAAGCAAACGGCGTCACCGTGCCGTCGGGCGTGATTTCGGAAATGGTGCCGTCCCCATAATCCGCCGTGAACAGATCGCCGCTCTGGTTGATGACCATCTGGGAAGGCTCGCTCAAGCCCGACGCGAACTGGGAGACAGTTCCACCCGGCGTGATTTCAGAAATGGTGCCGTCCCCGCTGTTCGCCGCGAACAGATCGCCGCTGCTGTTGAAGGCCAGGCCATAAGGCTCGCTCAAGCCCGTCGCGTAGGTCGTCACCGCTCCGCCCGGGGCGACTTCGTAAATATTGTTATCGCTGCTCGAGAAAAAAACATTCTGCGCGCGGCTGATCCCCTGCCCCCCGCACGCCAGCGCGATAACGCTGGCGGCGAAGGTCAAGGACTTAACTAGTTCATTCTTCATGGGTAGGTTAAGTTATTATTAAGTAGCGTCGGGCTTACTCGCCCACGACGATGTTGACGGACAAACTCCATTGCCCCACCTGGCGGTCCGCCACGCAATAGATCGCGCGGTAAGACCATTTGGCGGGTGGCGTAGGAAACGGCTGCGTATCCGTATAACCCGGCGTCGTGTCATACGCCAACAGGATGAAGCCCTTGCCATCCCCGCGATCCACCTGCAACTCGCATTGGTCGAGATAGATCGAGTAGCCCTGCCAGCCCCAGTCCACATAGACTTGATTACCACTGATGGTCGTGGCGAGGACAGGTTGGAGGGTGGACAAGTCCGGCGGCGTCTGCTGCGGCCCTTCAATGCCCAGAGCTATGCCTATGCCCTCGTTGTAATTGGAGTTGTTCTTGATCTGCTGGGCCAGCATGCGAAAGCGCTGTTCAATGCCCGGCTCCACCGAGGGCACCACCACGGGAAACACGGGAAACACCGGCGCGCCCGTGGGTGGCGGGTTGCCGCCCGCGCGCATCAGGTTCTTCCACGAAGTCCACTGCTGCGAGCCAGTCTGGATGAGCTCCTGGCACTGCAAGACATAAGTGAAGTAGTTCGCATCCGCCGCCTGCCCGATGGTCTGCGGCGGCAGGAGGCCCAATTCGGCGATGTAATTGCCGATGTTATTCTTGAACAAGTTTAGTTGCGCGGCGAACTGAATGTCGCTCGCCTTCAGATAGGTAGATTTACTCATAACAATTTTTTTAGTTTAGTTAATGTTGGCTACTCCTGACCGTAAGCGGGAATGATGCCACCTGCCGCCGCGGCCATTTTCATCGCCCAAAACTGCCTAAACGCCTTTTTCCAGCCTATTTTGCGCGCGCCGACGGGATTTTCCCGCGCGCCGGCAAAATTCCGGGACACCGCCGGATGATTTTGGGACACCGCAGAATGATTCCACGGTGAGTAAGAATGATCCCGCGTCGAGTAAGAATGGTTCCAACTCGCGCCGGGATGGTTCTGCGTCGAGTAAGAATGATTCCAACTCGCGCCGGGATGGTTCCGCGTCGAGTAAGAATGGTTCCGGCGCGCGTAAAAACCATTCCGCCGCCCCGTAGGAGCCGAGGTCACGAGGCTCTGATCCATTCAGCCACAGATGCACACAGATGGACACAGATGAAAATCAATTAGAGACTCCTCACCTCGTCTCCTACTCCCCGTAGGAGCCGAGGTCACGAGGCTCAAATCAGATAGAGACTCCTCACGTCGTCTCCTACACACATTTGTTAAAAAATCCAACGCCGCCCGGCCGCCGTGCGCCGCCCACAGAACGCTGGTATTACCCGCGCTAATGGCCTGCATTATTTTTCTTGACACAGGGGGCGGGATAGAACATGATTCCCACGACGGTCAATCATTAGGTCACTTAAACCAATCAACTCATCAGAAAGACATCACTTATGAAGACACATAATTGTTCTCAATCCGTGCCGGGGGGAGCGCCAGACGGCGGGCACATAGCCTATTCTCCGCTTCTCAAAACTGTTTTGGCCGTGGCCGGAACTCTGGCCGCGCTGGAATTATCCGTAGCGCCGGCCAAGGCCGCCGCCGCCCTGTGGGTCTCCGCGCCGGCGTGGAGTTATTCCGCCGCCGCCGCCGATAGCCCCGTAGGCTGGGCCTATTTCTGGGGCTTATCCGCAGGGGCAGGAACTTATTCGTGGGCGTATGCCTTCTCGGATGACGGGGCGGGCGACGCCGGTTATGCCTTCGCCGAGGCCGCCGTCGCCCAGGGCGGCATGGTCGGGGTGGATGTGGGTGGGGTGGCCGATCCCTATGCCGGCGTTGAAACCGATACCAGTTTTCTCGATCCTTCGGATCCCGGCGGTTATCCCACCAGCAAACCCGGCAGCGATCCCTTCTCCTCCTCCTACACCGTCTCCGGCTCGGGCATCACGTTCACCGGGAACGGCGAGGAACTCAACGGCGATGATGAACTCCAGGCGTTCGTCTACAACGGCCCCACGGACATGGCCTCCCTGGAATCTGAACTGGGCGCGGCGTCGAGCAGTGGCAGCACGAGCAGCGGGGATGTGACCGACCTCTCCACGTTGGCCGGCGATTTCGGCCTGATCCCGCTCGATACGCCCATTGACGATCCCGGCAGCATCAATTCCCTGAACTTTACTGAAAATACCGGGGACATTGACCAGAATGCTGACAACGTTATTCTGGTCGGCATGTCGGAGGCGGAGAGCACGCCGGAACCGGGGGCGGCGTGGCTGGCGGGCCTCGGCCTGGCCAGCCTGTTGATCTTCAGAAAGCGCCGGGCCGCGGCGGGGGCCTGATTTCCCGTTAAGAATTGAAGAGGCGGCGGCATATATATATGCCGCCGCGCCAAAAAACCCTGCCGCCACCCCGTAGGAGCCGAGGTCACGAGGCTCAAATCAATTGGCGGCAGGCTCAAATCCATTCAGCCACAGATGGACACAGATGGACACAGATGGGAATTAATTAGAGACTCGTCACCTCGTCTCCTACCTGCCGGGAAATCAATTAGAGACTCGTCACGTCGTCTCCTACAGCTCGAACTAAAACGCGGCGGCGAAGGCGCGCGCGTTTTCCGCAGCCGCGAACGTCCGTTCGCTCATGCTAAATTAGATGCCGTAGCAGCGAACGTCCGTTCGCTCATCCTAAATTAGAGCCGGCTCACGCCAGCTGCTACTTTCGTTCACTCTAAATTAGATTCCGTGGCAGCGAACGTCCGTTCGCTCATTCTAAAATAGAGCCGGCTCACGCCAGCTGCTACTTTCGCTCATTCTAGATTAGAGCCGGCTCACGCCGGGCTGCTACGGGGCAGGTTGGAGGACGCTGATGACGCAGGCTTCGGGTTTGAGATACTTCTGGGCCGCGGCGCGCGTCTGCTCGATGGTCACGGCGGCAAGCAGGGCGTCTTCGCGATCGCCGTGGTCGAAGCCGAGGCCGTATAGCTCGTCCAGCGCGTGCGCGTGGGCGAGGCCGCCGAGTTCCTGCCGCGCAATTTTCTTCTGCCCGATGAGCTTGGCTTTGGCGCGCGACAATTCTTCCGCGCTCAACCCTTCGCGGCGCAAGAGGGCGGCTTCCAAAAGCAACTCTTGTTCAACCCGCGCGGCCTTGCCCGGTTCGGTGCCGGTGTAGAAGGCAAAGTAGCCGGGCGCGAGGCCGAGAAAATTCTGCGCGCCGACGTAATAGGCGAGGCCGAGTTTCTCGCGCACGCGCAGGAAGAGGCGCGAGCCGAGGTCGCTGCACGCTTCCTGGAGGAGTTCGAGGGCGTAACGGTCGGGGTCAAACAGGGTCGCGCCGCGAAAGCCGATGACGACGACGGCTTGTTTTTTGTCGCGCGTGGCTTCGATGCGCTGCGCTGGGTTGAAGGTGGAAGGTTGCAGGTTGAAGGTGGGGGGCGCGGGAAGTTTTTTCCAATTGGCGAAGGCTTTGGCGACGGCGGACTGGACGGCGCGGGCCGGGATGTCGCCGTAAATGGCGAGGACGCAGTTGTTGGGGACGGTGAGTTGTTCGTGCAAGGTTTTGAGGGCGACGGCGGAAATTTTTTGCACGCTGGCTTCGGTGCCGAGGGGGTCGAGGCCGTAG
>Ga0207933_1000159_pt1 | contig 70803 bp, 66 predicted proteins | sample NGESurdeep092012_4_FD_184488 | JGI IMG/M metagenome (GOLD analysis project Ga0207933, IMG submission 184488) | Arctic peat soil microbial communities from Barrow, Alaska - NGEE Surface sample F53-3 deep-092012 (SPAdes) | ecosystem: Environmental > Terrestrial > Soil > Wetlands > Peat ...
CTCAGCCCCGCTCAGTTCGAGCAGCAAGCAATCGCCCCTCGCAGCCTGACCGCGAAGGTTCAACCGCAACACGACGAAAGTCCAAAACCGGTACGCTTATGAGAGACGCGTTCTGAGGGCAAGGTCAAAGGGAGGGTCTGGAGGGAACGTGGAAGTTTTTTCAATCTTGCCTATTACAACCCACGCTCGTTCGTCGGTGCGGAAGGATTCAATGCTTTGCGTCAAACTACTCTGGGCGGTCTCACCTGCGACTTTAGCTGCATTGGCCGACTTCTGAGAAACGCTGCCTTGCCAAATTCCTACAACTATCGTGCAGAACGTAGCGAACACCAAAGCGCCAGTGAACCACGCGAGCCGCTTATTTGTTATGACCTGCTGACGAGCGAATTCGTGCTGCTCATCCTCGCGTTTCTGGCGGCCTTTCTCTGCTGCACTGAGAGGTTTATCAAATATGACCGCTCCCTCTTCTGTGTGGAAGGAGTGGGGCTCGTTATCCTGTTCCTGGTCGGCCAAGGCGCGGTCTATCCTTTGTGCAAGAGGTTATGAGGACTATGAAACACGAGTACCACGAAGGCCCAAAAGCACTATAGCGTTTTGAGCGGGATGTTCAAGCTCTTCAAGATCGGGTAGTGTCCTAATTTGAATTGCTCAGGCATTGCAGTTGGCCTCTAACGTGCTTCGTATCCACTCCGAGACTGTCTGTTTCTTAGCCTTTGCCGTTCCAGTGATTTTCTTTAGCTCTTCGGCATTGAAGCGGATACCGATGACGCGACCCTTGGCCTCCCCTTTGGGCAGCTTGGGGCGACCAACCTTCTTCGGCTTAGGCTGGCTGGGCATCGCGGAACTCCTGAACGCCGGTGATTCGCTCAATAGAGCGGATGCTGAAACCCTCTGCCAGTGCGCCGATGACTGCGATTTTCTTGTCGATGCTGAGCACGTTAGCCATAACAACCTCTGTAATTACTGTACAACAGAAATAGTGATTGTGTCAAGGATTTTTGTTGTACAATTTATTACCGCATGGCTACAAGAGACAAGGCCGCCGAGAAAACAGGCAAAGGAGATCAGAACCCTCTCCCTGTCGCTGAACCCGTGCCCGCTCAACCGGCGATAGAGCCGGTCGCTCCAGTCGAACCCGCCGCCCCCCAAGGTGAACTGTCCGCACCACCAGCACAGCAGCAACCCCAACAAGAGTTGCAGCCCATTCCACAGCCATTCCCTGTACAAACTGTAAGGGCCGACGACCTCAGCAGGTTTGAACGAAGAACCGTCTTGCTCGGATGGCTTGGCCTCGGCATCGGATTTCTTTCTTTCTTGGCCGCGATCATTGCTGGATTCCTTATCTACCACCAATGGTGGGAGATGAACGCTCAGACTGGATTTATGAATAGGGCTGCAACACAGGCGAGAAAAGATTCCGCTGATACAAGCAGAGCCACATCCAGCTAACTCAAGGTGTTTCAAGGGCAATTGACTGAGGCGCGCAGGACTAGAGAACTTACGGAAAGCCAATGGAGAGCCCAGCAGCGCCCGTGGATTGGCTTGTCTGGAAATGTGGAATTGCAAAAGCCGCTTGTGTTCAGGGTTTATGGAGCTAACCCGCACAATCAAACAGCGGCAAAAATGACCATCTCTTACAAAGTAAAGAACTTTGGTATCTCCCCTGCTTTCAAGACTGCTTCGCAGGTTGGGGTCGTTTTGACAGACAATACGCTCACGCTTCCCCAGTTCCAAATGCGCTCGGTTTGCTCTCTTGCTGATGGGAACAGCAGAGCTGACGACAAAGAAAGTTTTGGAGACAACGCTATTTTCCCAACCGGAGAAACTTCCGCCAGCTTTGAGATAGAAAGCGGCCAGCCTATTGCACTGACTGATATTCGCAGAGTCTGGATAGTGGGCTGCACGTCTTACCAAGATGGGGTGTCCAACGTCATCCATCACACTAAATTTTGGATTATGTCGTTCATGATTCCAGAGGGTACTGTCCCAGCCCTCGTTGAGCGAGGAGAGGTGGTAAGCACGTTCAGTCTGCCCATTAGCGGCTGGGAGACAGTAAAAACCGAGGCAGATTGATATAGCCAGAAACCAAATTAGGACACTAGCGGAGAAGTGATGCCTCATATCAATTTGCCGGAACACTTGCCGGGCATCAGCTCGGCCTTCGCCTTCCGTCGTCCGCACCGACGTTCTCCACCGAAAGGTGGAGTGAGAACCATTCCTTGGGTGGACGACATTGCGGCATGGAAGCATTACTTTTGAAGTCGAAGCTCAATTCCTGCAGCGTTCCGAAAGGGGCGCTGAATTTTTTTGCGCGGACCGGAGCAGCGGCGGGCGCGACGGGGTATGCTCGACATCGATGCCTGAACGCATACTCCACGATGGGTCCGGTTGGTAGTCATGCGAGGCTTTGTTCCCGCTTTTCGCGCCGGAGTGTGCGCCTTGGCGTTGCTGCTCGGATGCGAGCAGGCGTCGGGGCTCGACCCGCATACACCGCTGGATGGATATGCGAGGCAAGCCTGGAATACCGAGAGCGGTTTGCCGCAGGATTCCGTCCACGCCATGGTGCAGACCGCCGATGGCTTTTTGTGGATGGGGACCGAGGGCGGGCTGGCACGGTTCGATGGCTATCAATTCCGCGTGTTCGATCGCGAGAGTACGCCCGCGTTGGCCGGCAACGACATTCGCTGCCTTCTCGAAGACCGTTCGGGCGCGCTTTGGGTGGGGACCGCTTCCGGGCTGACACGGCTGAAGGATGGGCGCGCGAGGACGTTTGGGACCGGCGACGGCGTTCCGGGGGGAGCTGTGCGCGGCATGGTGGAGAGCGGCGATGGGCGGCTCTGGATACTGACCGCCGGCGGACTTGCCGCTGCGCCGGTGGAGCATGTCGATGCCGCGAAGATTGGCTTCCGGACATTTTCGCAACGCGATGGGATGTTGAGCGAGAATGTGCTTTCGCTGGCCGCGGACGCCGGCAGTGGCGTGTGGATCGGAACGTCGCGCGGGCTCGATCATGTGGTGGGCTCGCGGGTCCAGCCTGGGCCGCCGGCGACGGTGGGCAAAGCTATCGATGCGCTTGCCGGCGTTGCCGGTCATGCGGGGGCCGTTCTTGTGGCGTCGGCTGACGGCGTCTTCCGGGTGGAAAATGGCGCCGCGACGCTGCTGACCAGGCGCGAGGCGCTGCCCATAGGAGGCGTCCAGACGCTGCTTTCAACCCGCGACGGCGTTTGGCTTGTCGGAAGAAGCAGCGTGAGTTTGCAGGGGTCCAAGGGCATTCGGACATTCGCGGCGGGCGCCGCGTTGCCGGGAACGCAGGTGCTCGCGATTGCCGAGGACCGCGACCATGCGGTGTGGATCGGCACGAACGGCGGTCTGGCGAGGTTCTGGGATGGCGCGATGCAGAGCGTCGGAGGGAAAGGCGATTCTGCGGCGGTGCTGTCGATTTTTGAAGACCGCGGCGGCGACCTTTGGGTGGGGACCGAGACCGGCGGAGTGAGCGTGCTGCGGCCGCGTACGTTTGAGATTTTGCCGGGCTCCGAAGGCCACGCGGCTACGTCCGTAATGCAAGCCGCAGATAGAAGCTTGTGGGTGGGGACCAATGGCGACGGCCTCATTCATCTGGGGCAAACGCACGGAGTTTCGCAGACGTATACCGCAAAGGATGGCTTGGCGAGTGACACCGTTCTGGCGATTGCGACGCGCGGGCCGGACGATGTGTGGGCAGGAACGCCCGACGGACTGAGTCTGTTGCACGATGGACACTGGCGAACGTTCACCTCCGCCGATGGTCTGGCGGACGATCTCGTACGGTCCGTGCTGGTGGCGCGCGATGGGGCGGCGTGGGTTGGGGGACGGCACGGCGTTACGCGATGGAAGGATGGCGTCGCCACCAAATTGGCCGCGGCCCAGGGGCTGGGCAGCGACCTGGTGGGGCCGCTGCTCGAAGATGCAGCGGGCGATGTGTGGATTGGAACGTCGCATGGGCTTTCGCGTCTACATGCGGGATCGGTGCGGAATTACACCGTTGCCGATGGCTTGCCGAGCGATACGGTCACGGCGCTGGAGGCGGGCAAGGACGGCGCGTTGTGGGTGGGCACCCATGGGCAGGGACTGGCGCGATGGGACGGGATGAAGTTCTTCAGCTATGCCAACGCGGCGGCGATACCGCGCGAGATTTATGCGCTGCTGGAGGATGGTTCGGGCTCGCTGTGGATGTTGTCCGACCGCGGAATTTTTCGCGCTTCGATCGCAGGGCTCGATCGCTTTCGCACCGGCCGGAAGGCCGATATTGCTGTCACGTCCTACGGCACCGCGGATGGTTTGCCGCCAGTTGAAACGTCGACCACCGGATATCCCGCGGCGTGGCGGCTCGACGATGGGCGGCTGGCGTTTGCGACGCGACGCGGCGTCGTGGTGGTGGATCCTTCGCGTTTGTCGCTGTCCGATAAGCCGCCCTCGGTGGCGTTGGAAGACATCACAGTCGACGACAAAAATATATCCGCCGAACAGATGGCATCCCTGCCCCCGGGGAGCTTGCATTTTTCCTTTTCGTTCGCGGGCATTCATCTGGCCGCGCCGCATCGCGTGCAGTACCGCTACATGCTGGAAGGGTTGGACCGCGACTGGGTTGAGGCGGGCGGGCGAAGGGTCGCGTATTACACCAGCATTCCGCATGGGCACTACCGGTTCCTCGTCTCCGCGCGGGATGCGGGTGGAGCGTGGGGGCCGGCGACGGAGTTGACGTTTGCGCTGCGCCCACACTTCTACCAGACGATGTGGTTTCGGGTGCTGCTGGCTTTGCTGATTGCCGGAATCGTTGTCGCCATCTACAGGTTGCGGGTCCGCGCGCTGCGAGGCAGGTTCGATGCCGTGGCCGCGGAGCGAAATCGGATGGCGCGCGAGATACACGACACGCTGGCACAGAGCTTTGTCGCCGTGTCGGTGCGGCTGGAGGTGATGGCGCAAATGTTGCGGACGCCAGACAGCATAGGACCGTGCCGCGAACAGCTCAATCAAACGCGGACGCTGGTCCGGGAGGGCCTGGAGGAGGCCCGGCGGTCGATATGGGACTTGCGATCGGAAGGGCCAGAGGCGCAAACGCTGCCGGCGCGGCTGGCCAAGCTGGTCCGCGAAACGACGTATCAGGGTACTGATACTCGACTTGAAAATACCGGTGTTTATCGGGTGTTGCGGCAGTCTACGGAAGACGAGTTGTATCGCATCGCGCAGGAAGCTGTGACGAATGCCGTCCGTCATGCGAGCGCTTCTACGATAAGTTTGCGGTTGAGCTACTCGCTGGATCGTGTGTCGCTTGAAGTTGCCGATGACGGAGTCGGGTTCGACATCGCGCGAGGGCCTGCGACGGAAGATGGGCACTTTGGCCTTGCCGGAATACGCGAGCGGGCGCGCATACTGAACGCAAAGGTTATGCTGGAAAGCGTACCGGGTGAAGGCACGAGCGTACGGGTCAGCGTTCCGTTGGGTCGCGACGAAAAAGAGAAGAGAAAGAAGGCCTGAGTGGCGGTGCCGATACGACTGCTTGTGGTGGACGACCATCCCGTGGTGCGCGGCGGGCTGGTCGCGCTGCTGGGCACGGTGGAAGATATGAAGGTGGTTGCCGAAGCCGGCGACGGGCGCGAGGCGTTCGAGCAATATGGCCTGCACCTGCCGGACGTCACGCTGATGGACCTCAGGCTGAAAAGTGTCGGCGGCGTCGAGGCCATCCAACGGATACGCGCGAAGTGGCCGGCGGCGCGGGTCATCGTGCTGACTACTTTCGATGGCGATGAAGATATTTTTCGCGCGATCCAGGCGGGCGCGAAGGCTTACCTGCTGAAGGGCATGTCCGTCGAGGACCTCATCGGGACCATCCGCTCAGTGCACCAGGGACGGGTGCGGATACCGGCGGCGATTGCCGAGAAACTGGCGGAGCGCATGGCCGGCCCGCAACTGACCGCGCGCGAACTCGAGGTGCTGGAACGGATCGTGCGCGGACGCAGCAACAAGGAAATTGCCGGCGATCTTGCGATTTCCGAGGCGACCGTAAAGACCCACGTCAATAGCCTGCTGGGAAAGCTGGCGGTGAGCGACCGGACGCAGGCTTCGACGGCGGCCATTCAGCGCGGGATCGTCCATTTGGATTAGTCTCATCGGATACGAAGTATGAGGAGCGAAACGATGCCGCAAACCAGGGACGGAATATCGCCGCAGCAAGGAATATCCGGTGTTCGCGCCGGGCGGCTTGGCCGAATGGGCGCGATATGTGTGGTGCTGTTGTGGATGGGTGTGGCTATTGCGCAGCCCGTCGCCGGCAACTGGCGCGCGGCGACGGACAAGGAGTTGAAGTCCCTTTTGCCGGCGCGCGCAACGGTCGAGAAGGAACACATCGAAACGGAGATGCGGACTGCGTCGGGCATCACCGATGGGCGCGGAAAGTTTATTGCCGGGATCGTGCTGATTACCGCGGGATACTCCGCCGACGGCAAATATTCTCATTACGTCATCGTGCAGGCGCCGATGCAGGTCGGGAAGATCTCGCTGCCGCCCGGCGAATACGTCTTCGGCTGGCAGCGCGAAGGCGACGCGCTGCATGTGCGCTTTTACGACGCGAATACTGGAGTTGAGCGCGGGTCTGTTTTCGCCAAGCGGATGGACGGGAATGTCGGCGTGGTGTCGTTCAAGATATGGACGCCGCAAACCCGGTCCGTCATCCAGCTTGGCCGCTTTGGGATTCCGTACCACTTGGAGAAGTAGACACTGCTTTACGAAGCCGCCCGCTACCTTGTGCATTTGAGGCGCCAATAGCGGATCGGTTCGCCTATTGCAGTCATCGCCACCACCGCGATCATGATTACGGCCCCATCCCGCCACGTCTGCATGAAACCCAATGAGATCAGGAGTGTCGTTGCGAGGGCGGCGGGCTGAATTGCGCGCAGCAGCAACGTTCCGAAAGCTGTGAGCATAGACGCGAGCGCCGCCGCCCACACGCGAGGCAGCGGAACGCTGCTGGAGGAAACGATAGGAGCTCGCCATGCGTGGGTCAGCCAAAGCGCGGCGAACCCCGCGAGAACGGCTATCAGGTTTCCGGCAATGATGTTGTAGGGGCGAGCGGTCGGACGGTCGGGCGTCTCGATCATTTCAAACGCCGTTGGGCCCAGACTCGCGAAGATCAAAGGGGTGTGGGCCAGCCAGCCGGCCAGCGCGACGATGAGGATGAGCGCGGCTTCCAGCGTCGGCGCAACGATCAAGTCCCTTCGCAGAATGCCGCAACGCTTCATCTCTTGGCCCATCGGCAATGCATCGTTGCCGGTCCGCCGGATCAGTTTTCCATCGCCGGATTGACTCCCTGACCGATTGCCCGGATATTTCCGCCTCCAGCTATTGCCTCTTCGTACCACCCGTGACGAGTGAGAGGAAGAGCGCACCTGCCGCCGTCCGGCTTGCTCAAAAGGAGCTGATACAGGTTGATCCGATTCGTCCGAAAGGCGTGGGCCGACCCAGCCATGTAGAGCTTCCAGGTTCGATAGGTAAGGTCGTCGGTCGTGAGTCGCGCTTCGGCCGCGCGCTCGTCCAATCTTTGAATCCAGCGGTCCAGGGTAAACGCATAGTGTTCGCGTAAACAGTCCACATCGCGGACTTCAAATCCGCCCATCTCGGCTTCGCGCAGCGTTTCGTGCAATGGCACCAGATCGCCATCGGGGAAGACATAGTTGTCGATAAAAGAGTCGCCTCTTCTTCGCCAGGTTGCCGAAGCCGTAATGCCGCTGTTCAAAAACAGTCCGCCATCCCGCAGAAGGCGCCAGACGTCGTTGAAGTAAAGCTCCAGATTGGACCGGCCCACGTGTTCGATCATTCCAATGCTGGCAATTTTGTCGTACGTCCCATCCCCTTCCACGTCACGATAATCGCAGATTTGAACGGCACATCGATTCTGCAAGCCCGCACTTCCTATACGCTCCCGGGCCAATTCGGCCTGTCGCATGCTCAAAGTAATGCCGCGAGCTTCCACGCCGTAATGCGATGCTGCATGAATCAGAAGACCGCCCCAGCCGCACCCTATGTCGAGCAATCTCTCACCGGGATGCAGATCCAGCTTGCGGCAGATATAGTCCAGTTTGCGGATTTGCGCTGTCTCGAGGTCTTCCTCCGCCGACTCAAAATAGGCGGCCGTATAGAGCAAACGCTCATCCAGCCACAGGCGGTAGAAGTCGTTGGAGACATCGTAATGGTGACCGATAGCAGCGCGGTCCCGCTCGCGAGAATGTATTTCGCCGTTCCCATCGTCGACAAAGCGATTTGCCCGCGGCTTGACTCGCGGAAACATTGCTATCAGCTTGCGCAGGCTCGAGTACATTGCGTTGTCGGCCTTGAATGAAATGAGGATCTCGCCCAATCGAAAAGCCTCTTCCCAATCGCCTTCTATTTCCAGAGATCCATGTATGAAGGACTCGCCGAGTGTCAGTTCATCGGGCGATACGAACAGTGTGCTCAAGGCATGAGGGTCCCGAATCGCAATCGTAAAACGAGGGTTCGGACTTAAAGCAAGAATTGTTTCGTCCCAAAATTTTACCGAAAACTTTATCGGCTCGCAGATAGCCGCCAGCCGTTTGAAAAGTGCGGTTGCGATTTGCTTGGCTACCCCGTTCGTTGCGAACCGCACAGGAGATGAGTGCATGGGGGTGCTCCTTAGTTAGGCACGACGCGCAGCCTTTACACACATTAGATATGGCACCGGCGGAAAAGGATGTGTTGCCGCGGTTCACGCAAACACGCGTGAACTTCCTGCATCCAAAGATTTGCGTACACGAAATTGAGTCTCACTGAATCCAGCGAAAAATGACGCGAACGCCAGTGGTAGCCATTACGGGGGCCTCGGCCGGTCTGGGCGGAGGCGCGCGCGTTGCGAAAAGCCCTGTAGGGAGCGCGGTCCACGCGAGACAAGATTGGGCTACGGCGATCGGTGCCGGCGAGCGTTGAGGAACCCATGCATCGAGAAATCGCATCTCACGCTTTTAGGCGCATCCGCAAGGCTTCGTTGCCTGCCGTAGACGTGCCCCGCGAAGCGCCATGGCCAGGGACTCCGATCGACATGCAAATACGTTGAACGCAATGGAAGCTGCCGGGCTCGAAAGCCTGGTCTGCTTCTCTCCGGCGCACGTCCTTCTATTGAGCGGATATTGGCCGGTCATGGGATCGAGTGTCGCTGTCTTCACAAGAAACGGAGAGGTCATTGTGCTGCTGCCGGAAGATGAACTCGACCTGGCGAAAGCGACAACGGAGGCGGAGTTGATTGCGTATCGGCCGGTCACGCTGCAGCGATTGGATCGGCCGGCGGAGGCGTTGGTGGCGCCGCTGCGTGCTCTGTCAAAGCGGCTGAAAATGGCGGGAGGCAGTGTGGGCACGGCGTCGCACGACTACACGCAGCCCAGTCCTTATCCCGCGACGCACCATTTCCATCACACGACCACGCATCTGGCGCAAGAGCTTTGCCCGGATGCAACGATTCTGGCCGCCGACGATCTGCTGGAGCAGATGCAGGCAGTAAAGACGCCGACGGAGATCGGTCTGATGAAGCGCGCGGCACTTCGAGCGAAGACAGGCTTCGACGCAGCGGCGACGATGATTGCCGCGGGCCGGCGCGAGGACGAAGTAGCGGCCAGCGCCGGGGCTGCGTTTGCGCGCGTGGCCAATGACGGCTTCGAGCGCGGGTTTGGGCAATTCTTCTGCATGTCGGGCCCGAACTCGACCGCGGCGGCGGCAGCGTATGCGCGTACGCGGCGGCGGTTGCTCGAACGCGGCGACGTGGTGATGGTCCATGCCAACACGACGGGCGATGGCTACTGGACCGACATCAGCCGCACATTTGTTGTGGGTGAAGCGAACGCGCGGCAACGAGACATGCAGGAAGCGATTGCGGAGGCGCGAGATGCCGCGCTGCGAGCGATCGCGCCCGGCGTGAAGGCCAGGGCGGTCGATAGCGCGGCGCGCGAGGTGCTGAAGCGGCGCGGATTTGGCGATGCGTTCAAGCATGGCGCGGGCCACGGAGTCGGGTTTGCCGCGGTAGACGCGAACGCGCGGCCGCGGCTGCATCCGGTTTCGGACGACATGATCGAAGAAGGCATGACCTTCAATGTGGAGCCGGCGATCTACATCGAAGGGGTTGGCGGCATGCGGCATTGCGATGTGGTCGCGTGCGGCGCGGACGGCGCTGAGGTGCTTACGGATTTTTAGGGCGGATTGAATGCAGGAAGCGAAAATTACGAACGGCGCGGTGAGTTTCTATACGGTCCCGACGGATGCGCCGGAGGCGGATGGGACGTTCGACTGGACGAGCACATCGATGGTGCTGGTGGAGTTGGAAAGTGGAGGCACCAAGGCGCTCGGATACACGTATGCCGACGCCGCGACGGCTGCGGCGGCGAACAAGCTGCTGAAGGAAGTGGTGATTGGCAGCGATGCCATGCGCCACCCGGAGACGCTGCAGAAGATGCTGCGGCAGATTCGCAACCTGGGTGAAACGGGTGTAGCGATGATGGCCGTTTCGGCCATCGACAATGCGCTTTGGGACCTGCGGGCACGGCTTGCGGGGCTGTCGCTGGTGAGCTTGCTGGGGCAGGTCCGCAGCAGCATTCCCGTGTATGGGAGTGGAGGATTTACGAGCTATAGCAATGCGCAACTGAGCGATCAACTGGGCAGATGGGCTGCGCAGGGCTTCACCATGGTGAAGATGAAAATCGGGACCAAGCCGAAGGACGATCCGTCGCGTGTTCGCGCGGCGCGCAAGGCGATCGGTAAAGCCTGCGGACTTTTCGTCGACGCCAACGGCGCCTATACGGTGACGCAGGCGATCGAGCTGGCACATGTTTTTGCCGCCGAAAATGTGCGCTGGATCGAAGAGCCGGTCAGCTCGGACAATCTGGTGGGCCTCGGCCAGGTGCGGCAGCGGGCGCCGTTGGGCATGGATGTTGCAGCTGGCGAATACGGCTACAGCGCGTTTTATTTTCGCGCGATGCTACAGGCCGAAGCGGTGACGGTCTTGCAGGCCGACTGCACGCGATGCGGCGGCATCAGCGGGTTTCTGGATGCGGCTGCGCTGTGCTGGGCGCACAATGTTCCGCTGTCTTCGCACTGTGGGCCGTCGATGCATCTGCATGTGTGCTGCACGGCCCCGCGCGCGGTGCATATGGAATTTTTCCACGACCATGCACGAATCGAGCGCATGTTTTTCGACGGGTTTTGCGAACCCGTTAGCGGCTCGATGACGCCCGATCGCGCGCGTCCGGGCATGGGATTGGAACTGAAGCGAAAAGACGCATCCAAGTTTAAGGTGCGGGTGTAGAGGACTCGGCGCACGCGGCCGCAATGGGTATGGACCGCCGATTTTTGCTCCGCTGCTCTTTGGCGCGGCGGGAATGCTGGGCATTCTCGCCAGCCTGCTGCGGCGAAAGCGCTCGTGAAACCAAGGCTGGCGAAGGAGAAGAGATGAAGATGACTCAGTCCGCGGACTCCGCACTGCTGCCGCGCGATCCGGCGACCGGCGCGCCGCTCGAACCTGTAGCGCAGCCTGGATATTATCCCGGCTTCAGCACCATGGCGCAGAAGAAATTCTGGGACGAGGCTACGCGCAATCTGGTGACGATGCGCGTCGAACAGCCACCGCCCATTCGCTACTTCACTGCGGAGCAGGCGCAGCTCTGGCGAGCGGTGTTCGACCACTTGATTCCACAGCATGACCGTATTGCGGCCCGCCGCATTCCTCTTGTCGAGCCCATCGACGACCGGCTGTACCGCAATAGGACGATCGGCTATCGCTTCGAGAATATGCCGCCCGACCGCGAGGTCTATCATCTGGGCCGGCAAGCGATCGATGAGGAATCGGCGAAGCGGTATGGGGCGCAGTTTGTCCTGCTTCCGCACCGCCAGCAAGACCTTGTGTTGAAGGCGATTCACGACCGGAAGCCCACCGCCGCCGCGGCCATTTGGAAGCGTATGCCGATTGCGCGGTTCTGGCGGATGCTGATGCAGGACGCGCTCGACAGCTACTACTCGCATCCGTGGTCGTGGGACGAGATTGGCTTTGGCGGCCCGGCATATCCGCGCGCCTATACACGCCTGGAGCGCGGCGAGCCGGAGCCATGGGAGGTGGAAGAGGAGCGCTATGAATGGCGTGCGCCCGACTATGCCGTATCGGACGTGACCGAGTCGACGCACCATCTGCATCTTGAGGCAGACCAGAATGGATAGCCGCATCAAGAGTCCGTTGCTGGGCGAATTCGATACGCCGCCATCCACGCCGCACATGCTGGGCGCGCTACAGAAAATTCACTTGCCGATGCGGCGCTTCAAAGAGAACGACGAAGTGGATTACCTGATCGTCGGCTGTGGGTCGGGCGGCGGCGTGTTGCTACAGCGGCTGGCGCGGGCCGGCTTCAATGTGGTGGCGCTGGAGGCTGGGCCCTTCTGGGACACGGAGCGCGATTGGGTTTCCGACGAGGCCGGATCGCACCAGCTCTATTGGGAAGAGCCGCGAGTGACAGGCGGCGATCATCCACTGGCGCTGGGCGCGAACAACTGCGGCCGGGGCGTGGGTGGCGGTTCGGTGCATTGGGCCGCGTTCACGCCGCGGCTGCATCCTTCCGACTTCGAAGTCTATACGCGCGATGGCGTCGGCGCGGACTGGCCGATTTCGTATGACGTGTTGCGGCCCTACTACGAACAGCTTGAGTTGGAAATGCCCGTGGCAGGCCCGGCCTACTATCCGTGGGGACATCCGCATGGATATGCGTATGGACCGCATCCGATGGGCGGCGTGGGCAATGCGCTGATCAAAGGGTGTACGGCGCTCAATATTCCTGTGTCGATCGGCGGGCCGGTGGCGATCCTTTCGGGATCGCACGGAGACCGCCCGCACTGCATCTATCGCGGGTTCTGCATTCAGGGATGCAAGGTAGGAGCGAAGGCCAGCACGCTTGTGACGCATGTTCCCGATGCGCTTGCGAGCGGCGCGGAGATTCGCGACCATTCGATGGCGGCGCGCGTTGAGCTGGGCAAAGAGGGCCGCGTGACCGGCGTGCATTATTTCGACCGCAACGGCGAGACGCATTTTCAGCGCGCGAAGGCAGTCGTGGTCGCAGGCTACTCGATTGAAACGCCTCGGCTGCTGTTGAACTCTGCCTGTCCAGGGTTTGAGACTGGGCTGGCGAACTCCAGCGACACGGTGGGGCGGTATCTGATGGCGCAGGCGGGCAATGTGGTGCTGGGGCGGTTCGACCAGCCGGTGCGGATGTACAAGGCCCCGCCGGCACATGCGCTGACCGAGGAGTTTTACGAGACCGATCCGAAGAATGACTTTGCGCGAGGGTTTGCGATTCAGACAGTGGGGCCTTTGCCGATCGCGTTTGGCAACCAAATGGTCGCGGCCAAAAGGGCCTGGGGATGGGGACTGCGTCGCGAAATGATGGACTACAACCACTGGGCATGTTTCGGGCTGCTGGGAGAGATTCTGCCCTGGCCGGACAATCGCGTCACGCTGTCCGAAGACAAGGACCGCTTCGGGCTGCGCGTGGCGCATGTGTCGTTCAACCTGAGAAGCAACGACAAGAAGCTGATCGGGAAAGCGAAAGAGAAGACGATGGAAGTAATGGTCGCAGCGGGTGCGACCGAGGTGGCACAGGAGGCGCGGTATGCGCATCTGGTGGGCGCGGCGCGAATGGGCGCGGACCCGCGAACGTCGGTGGTCGATAAGTTCGGACGAACGCATGACATTGCGAACCTTTTTATCTGCGATGGGTCCATCCTGCCAACGCAGGGTTCAGCGAATCCCGGGCTGACAATCCAGGCGCTGGCGGCGCGCATCGGAGACTACCTGATCGCGCAGGGTGAAAAAATCTTCACCAGCAACAAGCGGGATTCGACCGAGCCTCCTTTTCGTGCGGAACTGGCGCCTCCGGGCACGTACCGCAAAGGGGTGCCACGAATCAAATAGCGGCGAGACGCGGACGGATTGGCGTCGAGCCTTGGTTGCACTAAGGGAAACTCACAGACATAACGACCTCACCCGACTTGTCGATCAGGATTCGAGGTACCGCCCTGGGCGGCATATGCAAGGCGTAGCGGGCGTGCTTCCGCTCTCCCTGACGGAGGAGCGCGCCTTGCTCCACCAGGTCCGCGAGATCGCGCGTCGCGGTGGCCGAAGACGTGCCGGCGATGGTGCTGTAGTTCCCCGCACTCAATCCGCCCTTGAATCCCTCGGGCCCTTCTTCCATCATGCGCAGCAGGACCTTGGTCTGTCGAGCGTTGAGCTTGCCGCGTAGCCGGTCGAACAATTTGGTCTTGTCGATCAGGAACTCTACTTTGGCCGTCGTTCCAAGTTGGGCTTCCATGGCGATGCCTCCAAACCAGGCCAGCCAGTCCGTCACCTCGTTGCGCTTGTTGGCGGCCTCCAGGGCGTCGTAATAACTGCGATGACGGGCGAGAATAGCGGCAGCCAAAGCGACGAGGATCGTCTGCCCGAAGCTCTGGACCAGCGCCTTTTCGGCGATGGCTCGTCCGATGCGGCCATTGCCGTCTTCAAACGGATGGATCGACTCGAAATAGAGATGAGCGATGCCGGCCCGCGTCAGCGCCGGGAGAGGCTCGGCCCCGCCGGGAGCGGTGCGGTTGAACCATGCGATGAAGCGGTCCATCTCAGATGGAACGCGATTCGACGGCAGTGCCTCGAAGTGGACTTTGCGCGCATAGGTTGGTCCGGAGACGACCTGCATTGGCTCCACGCCGGTGCGATACCTGCCAACATCTCGCAGGTCTTTGCGGCCCGACATCGTCATCCGATGCCAGCCAAATAACATGTCAACCGACAGCGGAATCTGGACGCTCCGGTAGAGACCAACCATGAGTTCGGAGATACCCTGTTCCGCCGGCGCAATCCGGCGCTCGTCGGAGGCAAGCCCGAGCTGTTTTTGAATGGATGACTGGACGCTGGCGCGGTTGAGGAACTCACCCTCGATCTCCGAGGTGGTGAGCGCTTCCAGGCTCATCTCTTCGACCGTAAGCCTCTCCAGGTCCGGTTCTCCCAAATGCTTCGCAGCTCCTATGAGGACGCCAGTTCCGACGAGAAACCGCTCCTCCGCGCGAGCCAGCCGAGCAGAATCCCATGTGAAGTTCGGCCAGTCCTTCTGTTGCCAATTCCAGCGCATGATGGATACAGCCTATTCTTATCGCTCACAATACGCCAATTTATGATTGATAGATGCACCCAATTCAACGAGTTGTCGCAGCGCAAAATTGCTAGTGGAAGTCGTGAGACCGGACCTCGATCGCGCTTACTTCCAGCAACTCCAAACGCTCTGCCTTTACATGGACCACGCCATCCTGGTTCTGCAGCTTTCCTTCGACCTTGAGAAACTTCGCCCGGGTCACAATCACTCGCTGCCGCTCATATAGATCCGGATGGATCACAACATTCGCGATGCCCGTCTCGTCTTCCATCGACAGAAAGATGAATCCCAACGCCGTACCCGGGCGTTGGCGGGCAATCACACATCCAGCAGCGCATACGTATCGGCCGTCCGGCTGCTGCTGGAGTTCCCGGGCAGAGAGCACGCCCATCGCTCGCAGTTCCGCGCGCTGGTACGCCATCGGGTGTGGCCCTGTCGTAAGGCCCGTTCCGGCGTAATCCGCGATAAGCCTTTCTTCATTGCGCATCATGCGCAGCGGCGAACCGGCAGCCTGGCCCGCTGCTTCATGCTGCCGCAACAGTGGACCAACAGGGCGGCTCACCTGCTCGATCTGCCAAATCGCATCGCGTCGATGGCCGACATCAGGGAGAGAGTTCAGCGCGCCAATGCGTGCGAGCTGCGCAAGGTCGCTTCGGTTCAATGCGGGCACGCGAAGAGCAAGATCTTCGACATCCCGAAACATCCCGCCACGTTGCCGCTCCATTACGAGAGCGTCTGCATTGCGGCGCTTCAGGCCGCGCGCATAGAGGAGCCCCAATCGCAGCGAGCGCGTTCCATCCTCCTCTTCCACCACCGTGCATTCCGCGTTCGACGCCAGCACATCGACCGGCCGAACGCGCAACTTGTGGCGCTGTGCATCTTTCACCAGCACAGCGGGTGTATAGAAACCCATCGGCTGATTGTTGAGCATCGCGCAAGTGAATGCAGCGAGATATTTCACCTTGAAGTAGGCCGATGCATAGGCAATCATCGCGAAGCTCGCGGCGTGCGACTCCGGGAATCCGTAAAGCGCGAAAGATTCGATGCTTTGCACAATCAGGTCCTGCGTTTCGCACGCAATTTTGTTTGCCGTCATTCCATCGCGCAGCTTCAGCATCAATCGCTTCATTTTTTCAAGGGACCGCCGCATGCCGACGGCTTTGCGCAGTTCGTCCGCTTCCGCGCCGGAGAAATTGCCGACAACCATTGCCATGCGGAGAAGCTGCTCCTGAAATATGGGGACGCCCAACGTGCGATGCAAGACCGGCTCCAGCTCCGGCACGGGATAGGTCACTTTCTCTTTGCCTTGTCTGCGGCGCATGTAGGGATGCATTATTTTGCCGACGATCGGCCCAGGACGAATGATCGCGACCTGGACCACAAGGTCGTAGAACTTCGTTGGCGCGTTCCGGGGAATCGATGCCATCTGCGCACGGCTTTCCACCTGAAACATGCCGACAGTATCTGCTGCGCGCAAAGTTTTGTAGACTTCGGGGTCGTCGGCCGGCAGTTGTGCCAGATCGATGGCGTCCCCATAGTGCCGCGGAATCAGGTCGAGGCAGTCCTTTATCACGGCCATCATGCCGAGGCCGAGAAGATCGACCTTGATGATTCCCAACTGCGCGCAGTCCTCCTTGTCCCACTGCACGACGCTGCGTCCAGGCATGGATGCTCGTTCGAGTGGGACTACCTTGTTGAGTTGCCCCTGGCAAATGACCATGCCGCCGGAGTGTTGGCCGAGATGCCGCGGGAGGTCCTGCATGCGCTCGCACAATTCGACGTACTTTGCGATGCGCTTATGTCCGATATCGAATCCGGCGTGGCGGAAGTTGTCGCCGATCGTCTCGTCCTTTTTCCTCCATTCCCATTGGCCGATAAGACCGGAGAGGCGTCCCAGAGTTTCTTCATCGAACCCCAGCGCCTTGCCGACTTCGCGCGCGGCGGATTTGCCGCGATACGTGATGACATTCGCGGTCATGGCCGCGCCCAATTGTCCATAGCGCGTGTACACATACTGAATTGCCTGTTCCCGCTTATCGCCAGATGGCAGATCGAGATCGATGTCGGGCCATTCGCTGCGATTTTCATTCAGGAAGCGTTCGAAGAGAAGGTCCATTTCTATGGGGTCGATCACGGTAATTTCGAGCGCGTAACAAACGACGGAGTTCGCGGCACTTCCGCGCCCTTGAACCAGTATGTCGTTTCGCTGGCAGTATTGAATGATGTCCCACACGATAAGGAAATAACCTTCAAAGCCCAGTTTTGTAATAAGCTCCAGCTCGCGCGCTGCCTGCTTTTTAGCTTTCTGCATCAATCCAGGATTGCGTTTGGGGCCATACCGCTTTTCGATTCCTTCGGCCACCAGCTTGCGCAGATAGCTTTCCATCGGCTCATCCGTCGGTGTGTCGTAGCGCGGAAATTCATAGCCTGAATCGCCCAACTCAAACTCCAACCGCTGTGAAAGAAGCCCGGTATTTTCGATGGCCTCCGGCACATCGCTGAACAGCGCACGCATCGTTCGCGCACAGCGCACCTGCCTTTGCGAGTTCACCTGCAATAACCGGCCGGCGCATTCAAGATCGGTCTTGTTGCGGATGCAGGTGAAAACATCCAGCACCTCGCGCTCATATTGCGTGGCATAGCGAACACCATTGGTGGCAACTATGGGCAGCCGCAGCGACTCCGCGATGCGCATCGCCGCCTGGTTGCGCCACTCTTCGGCGCGGTCGCCATGACGCTGCAACTCCACATAAACATTGTTTTGCCCAAAGAGTGCTGCGAGCTGCTGCACCGTCTTGCGCCCAGCTTCTTCGCCGCCCCGCGTGAGTGCGGCAGCGAGTGGACCTTCATCGCCACCGGTAAGACAAACAAGGCCGCCGGCAAACTCTGCAAAGTCATTCAGCGTAGCCGAGCCTTCCGACTTCCCCGGCTCGCGCATCTTGAAGCGTGTGATGAGCTGGCAGAGGTTCTGATAGCCGGTGCGCGATGTGCATAGCAGCGGCAATCGCACCGGCTGCACACCATGACAATGCGGCAGCCACAGCGGAGGCCGCAGGCGCTCGCCCATGTCCGCGGCAGCAATTTCCGCGCCAATATGCGCACGAACGCCATTCTCCTTCGCGGAAGCATGAAACCGCGCTGCTCCATAAACGCCATTGCGGTCCAGCAGGGCCATCGCCGGCATCTGCTGTTCCACGGCTGCGCGTACAAGCCCTTCGGGCTGCGATCCCCCTTCGAGAAAGCTGAACGCGCTGGCCGCGTGGAGTTCGATGTACTCAGTCATACAGCGCTTCCAGTTGCCAGTGATTGCGCAGAAGGTCATGCGTAATGAGACAGAGCAGCGTCTCTCCGCCGTTCGCTTTGCCGCATACGTCCCACTCCTCATGCGACCACACCTCGGGCGACCACCATTGCCCGCTCTTGCGCCATGGACCATACGCTTTCTCTACGGCGTAACGTCTTCCTCGCATGGTGAAACCCTTCAGCCCGCTGCCCTCTCTTTGCATCAGCAGCGCAACCGGCGGACGACAGCGGCGCATCGCCACCGAATGGTTCGGCGAGTTCTTCCTGGCCTTCGCATCGGGCACGGTAAACCGCTCCATCGTGAAGCTATCCGGCTTATGCCCATCGCCCAATCTCGCGCGTCCGACACATTCTTCACCGACCAGCGCGGCGATGCGGGCCAGCGTTACGTCCAGCCGCGTCGGCTCCGGCAGTTGTGGAGCGAACAAGCCAAGCTGCACCTTGCTGCGATCTCCCGGCTCGGCGCTGACGAAAACCCCCACCACACCGGCCGGCGGCGGATGCGCCTGCAGATCGAGGTGCAGCAGCTTCAACAGGATTTCTCGCTGCGCTACAGGCAATGCCGGCTTGATCGTTCGCTGGTGTTCGCCGCCTCCATCGAGGCCCAGCTTCACGGTCACGCTCGCCAGCGCCAGGGCGCGATTCTGCGCTCGCAGGATGAGTTGGTCGAGCATCGGTCCCAGCACGAACAGCAACGAGTCCAGCAACTCCACCGGAGCGTCGAACTCGATGCGCTCCTCCAGCGCAAAGACTGCTTCCTCCGGCACCATAAGGTGCGGACACTCTCCTCGTGCCAGCAATTGCAGACGCTTCCCCTCCTGCCCGAGCCGCACTACCACGTCGACTTCCGGCAGAGCCGCCAATTCGGCCAGCGTCTTCAATCCCCACAACGCCAGCGTGTCCGCTTGTTGCTCCGAAAGCCTCAACGCAGCCAAAGGCAGCCGTCCCAACTGCTCCGCTTCTTTGCCCCGCGAGAGAATTACCGGCGCACTTATTGCCGATGGCGCGACACAGACAGCAGCATGAAAATTCGCGCTTGCCGCCAGTTGGACCACAAACTGCAAGCCCTGGAGCTTCGCTGCAATGCTGCCAACAACCTGCTCGACTGCGCCGAACATTCGGGAGCTGCCTGTCATGTCCAGCACCATCGCAAAGGCGCACCCGCTCATCGGCCGCACTTCGACGCGCGGCGTAAAAATCCCTGCCGTATCCAGAAGCACTTCACGCGCGCCGTGCTCCTCAACCCGAGAACGCCGCAGCACGCTGAGCCCCGTAAAGCAGTCCAGTTCCGCGCAAGTCATCCCATGCGCCACACCCAGCCGCAGCGCCAGCTTGTTGACGCTGCATATCTGCTCCAGCGGCGGGTCGCCATCGAGCACGGCTGCCGGCAAGCGCGCCAAATCGCGGCGCAGACGCAGCATCGCCTGCGCCGGAAACTCCGGCACATACACGCAAACATACAGGGGCTCGATCACTGTCCTTGCGCCCATGCCGCATCGCCTCTCCATTGCCCGGGGCGTTCCGATTGAGGTGGCTTGCGAATCGGCACCACATTCGTCTCGCGCTGCTGCAACCGCTGCCGCTCGACCTCGGCGCGATACCGTATGCCAGTCATCACTTTGCCTTCGGCTTCCATGCTTCCGGCTTCCATGCGCACCACCATCTCGGCGCTGCTGCGCGCACAGGGATGCTGCGTCAGCAGCAGCAGGCTGACCCGCGTACGCTCGCACGCCGCACGAAACCGGAACCACGTCGCCAGCGGAATGCGCCACGCAAACTCCGCCGGCGTGCTGCCCAGGTCGAGCACGATCGCACTGAAACCTCCGCCCTGCAAAAGCAGATCGGTCGCGCGCAACGCCTGGTCCAGCGCACTCCACGGATTGCTCGCGGAGTGCGCTGCTCCCCGGCGCGCAGGCAAGCGATTGGAATCGGCCTGCTCCTCGCGGTCCCCGAAGCGATACGAAAACGGCCGGACAGGCGCGTCCTGTATGCCGATGGACTTCTTTTCCAACGGAAGCGGAGCGCCTCCGGCAACGGCAATCTCTGAAGTTCTTGCCGCGACGCCGCAACGCACCCACAGCAGCCGCTCCAGGTCGACCCCATTCGCCGCCGCGGCTTCCGGATCAAGCGCGTTGGCCACATCGATCCAGGCACACACGCTTCCCCCGCGCGAAACGGCAGCCATATAGGCCAACGCCATCGTCGTCCGCCCAGAGCACTCCGCTCCCACAAACTCGGTCAACACCCCCACGGGCAAACCGCCCTGAAGCAGCTCATCCCACGCAGCAACGCCGGAAGCAATGCGTTCGGACTCCATGCGCTGCCGCGGACTCAACGCCGAAGGGATTCGGGCTGCGAGAAAATTTTCGATTTGCAGGTGTAGCGCGGCAGAGTTTTTCAAGGAAAAGTGTCTTCGCCTTATATTCGCCTATCGCATGGGTACTCTGTCAATGGACGAGCGGTCGCCGCAAATTGTTGTCAAGCCCCCCAACCTGTGCAAAACTCCAAAACCCCCCGTCAACACAGGCGAAATAAATTTTCCCAACCGTGCATGTTATATCGCCCAACTCTGTACAATTAACTCAGCACTCAAAACTCACAACTCAAGACTGAACAAGCCCACAGCGAGCTTTTCCTCCAAGCTCACTCGCTCTAAGCTCTGGGCTCGAAGGGTCCGCCTTCTCTATGCTCTACACTCTAACCTCTACACTCTGTCCTTCTAACCCATTTAGAATGGATCTTTACAAACTAAGTCCTTTGTTTAAGGCACTTTGCAAGCAGCAGAACAGAGGTACAAGCCTAAGTCCTTTCGATAAGACACTTTACGCGAAATAGGGGGGAGGGGTGCCCGAACTGGAAACTCGCAACTGGCAACTGGCAACCCTAAGTTAAAAACTGGTAGCTCGCGGCTGGTAGCTCGTAGCTGAACGCACCATCCATCGCGCCACGAATCTCAGCCAGAGCACAGGTCCAGAGCTAACCCATTTCGATAAGGGACTTTACGAGAAATAGACGGGAGGGGGTGCCCGTTACAGCACAACCGCATCGCCCCGTGTCACTCTCCGCGCCAGCCGCATCAGCACGAACAGCAACAACAGCGCGCCAAAGTACATGTAGGACTGCAACACATTCCACCCGCGCCGGTCCGCCAACAGGTTCGTCGCCGCGAGAAAGTTCATCGTCAAGAAGAAAGCCAGACCCAGCAGCCACGGACCCTTCCGCTGCCAACAACCATACGCAAACCAGGCCCACACAAAAATCCCGACGACGATGCCGTAGTGGTGCTCCCACGCCATCGGCGAAGCGGCGACCGAGGCCAGCCCCATCGCCGCGATGTCCGCCGTCGACCCGCGCAGCCTGCCCCACGGAAACGCCAGCGCCGCACCCACAATCAGCACCGCCGTCAGCACGGTCACACGGTATACCCACGGAATATATGGCGTGTACACATAGGGCGTATACCCAAGATTTTCGCCGTTGAAAATCATGCGATTGATCGTCCCGAACATCGACTGGTTCGCAAAATGCGACTGCGCCTTATGGCTCAACCCCGCGAGCACGCCGATGTAATCCAAATTGTTGTGCCATCCAAACACTGCAATCGACGCGGCCATCACCACCGCAACGCAGACGACGAACGCCCACATCGCGCCCCAGCGGCGGCGCACCGCCATCCAAAGCAGAAGCAGCACGAACTGCGGCTTGACCATCGTCAACAGCGCCGCAACGACGCCCGCCGAGCGCTCGCGGCCCGCCGTCCACAGGTACAGCATGACGATAAATCCGAGCGACAGAAACGTCTGCGCATTGCCCAGCGCATATCCCTTCAGCAGCGGATAACATCCCATCACCGCCAGCACGATCGCCAGTGTCGACGCCCACGTAAGCGCCGCCCCGCGTTCGCGCAGCAATCGCCGCGCCAACGCAATCGACATCGCCGCAACGCCGAGCACGGCCAGCCATGAAGCCCACGCAAGCACCCGCAGCATCGCCGCATCGCTCAAGCCCAGCTTGCGCAGAAACACCAGCGGCAGCAGGCTGGCGAGAGGGTAGAGCAGCGTGTCGTACAGCTTCGCCGCATAGATCGGCTGCGCCGGGTTCGCCTGAAAATAGTCCAGCGACTTCATCATCGGCTGCCACGAATCGGTCCACTGCGAGACATGCACAAACGCCCGCACGAGGCCCTTGAGACCACCCGGATTTCCCAGCCCCAACAGGCGACACACGGCCCACTGCACGACATTCGCCAGCAGCAAGCTCGCCACCACGAAGACCAACAGCCGCTTGTCGCGCGAGCGCGTCCCGGAGCCTTGCTCGTCCTGCGCCTTGCGGAAAGTCATTGCCCTCACTCTACCAAAATGGCTGGACGGCTAAATGTAACTGCTGCGCATCCAAGAGCTTGAGCTTCCATCCCGGCTGCACGAAAGATCGCGCCCCATGGCCAAGACCCCCGCCAAACGAACCCGTGAAGTCCACGCTCCCAACACCAGCGACTGGTTCAGCATCTTCGCCGCGGAGTGTTCCAGTTGGCTGGGTTCAAAGTGGGGCTTCGCCGCCGCCGGCCTCTTCATCCTCGGCTGGGCCGTCACCGGCCCCCTGTTTCACTACGACGACACCTGGCAGCTCATCATCAACACCGGCACCGATATCATCACGTTTATCATGGTGTTCCTGATCCAGAACACGCAGAACCGCGACGCCCGCGCCATCAACCTGAAATTGGATGAACTCATCCGCGCCCTCGACCAGGGCGACAACCGCATGATCGACATTGAAACTCTCAGCGACCTCGAACTTGACAAACTTCAACGGCGTTTCGAAGCCATCAAGGCCGAATGCGACTCACGCCGGAAGAGCGCAAAGAAAACCTAGCGCATCTCGACCTGCTCCGCGCGGCCCACCGGCGCGGTCACCATCGCGCTGGTGTCCTTCATCGCCGCAATCGCTTCGTCGTAGCGTCCGCGCATCGAGTTGCGTCGAATCTCCGCCATCTCTTCCAGCATTTTCATGCCGTCCTTCAGATAGCTCATGCGGCTGCGTTCATCGTGTCCCCAACTGACCGGGACTTCGACGATTTTGTACTTCAGCTTGCGCGCAATGAACAATATCTCCGGGTCGAATCCCCAGCGCTCGATCGTCTGCAGGCGAAAGATCACCTGCGCGGCATCGCGCTTGAACGCCTTGAAGCCGCACTGCGTGTCCTTGAATGGAAGGCCCATGATGCGGCGGGTCACCCAGTTGAAGCAGCGTCCGAAGAACCGCCGGTACAGCGGTTGATGCACCGTCTGGCGCTGCTTCTCGAGCCACCGCGAGCCGATCGCCACATCCGCGCCCGCGTCGATGGCGGCCATCAGGAGCTCGGCTTCTTCCATCGGCGCGGAAAGGTCGGCGTCGGTGAACATTACGATCTCGCCCGCCGCCTGCAACAGCCCGTTGCGCACCGAGTAGCCCTTGCCGCGGTTCCCCGGGTTCTTCACCATGTGCAGACGGGCGTCGGTCTGCATCCAGCGCTGGACGATCGCGGCGGTCTCATCGGTCGATCCATCGTCAACCACCACGACTTCCGCGTCCCACTGACGATCGCGAACGCATCCCATCACGCGCTCAAGAGTTGTTTCGATGCGCAGACACTCGTTATAGGCCGGAATGACAATGCTCAGGCGCGGATGTGCCCCCTGGCCATCCGCCCTTTCTCCGCCATTGAGTTCCATCGACGCACCCCGTACCAGCGCAGACCCTAGCCGCGAAGAATCGCGAGCCTCATCATACCCCACTCATTGGACGCAATAACAGCGGCGCCGCGATTGAATCGATCGGCGCGGTACGGCGGCTTGTTGCGCCGGCGGTATACGTTGCAGCCGGTATTTTTGTTTCAACACAAAAGTTTCGCCGATCGCCCTCCATCACGCTCAAAACACTCGCGGAAGGGGTAAACTCAAGCCCATGCCGGACGACTTCAACCCCACCCCCCGCGGACCGTTCGATTCTCCAGGCAATCCCGTGGGCGCTTCGGTTCCTCCACCCGACCCTCGCACCGCGGCCTATGCCGCGCCGGCTTACGCTTACGCCGCCGTGCCCCCGCCGCGCCGCTCCGGATGGTTCTGGGTTGCGGTCCTGGGCGGCATCTTCGCCTTCATTGTGCTGATCGTCTGCGTCACCTGCGCTTCGCTCGCGAAATCCTTCGGCTCCGACAGCGAATCCGCGTTCTCTTCCAACTCCATCGGCGTCATCGATATTTCCGGCGTCATCACCGATGCCGACAAGATCGACAAGCAGCTCGACAAGCTCGGCGACGATTCCCGGGTCAAAGCCATCATCCTGCACATCGACTCGCCCGGCGGAGGAGCCGCGGCCTCGCAGGAGATCTACCACGAAGTCCTGCGCATCCGCAGCGAAAAGAAGAAGCCCATCGTGGCGTCGGTCGAGTCGGTTGGAGCTTCGGGCGCCTATTACATCGCCAGCGCCTGCGACAAAATCTACGCCAACCCGGCTTCGGTCGTCGGTTCTATCGGCGTCATCATGGAGTGGACCAACTACGGCGAGCTCATGCGCTGGGCCAAGCTCAAAAACATCACCATCCACGCCGGAGAACTGAAGGACGCCGGCGACCCAACCCGCGATCTCACACCCAAGGAGGAGGCTTACTTCCAGTCGCTGGTCGACAACATGTACGGCCAGTTCATCCACGATGTCGCGACCGGCCGCAAGACCACCGACGATGTCATCAAACCCCTCGCCACCGGCCAGGTCTGGACCGGCGAGCAGGCCCTTGGGCTCCATCTGATCGACGTCCAAGGCGGTTTCCGCGTCGCGCTTATGGATACCGCAAAATCCGTGGGCATTTCGGGAGAGCCGAACATCGTTCGCCCGCCCAAAGAGAGACGCAACATCTTCACCACCCTGAGCGACGATTCGGACAGTCTTTTTCCTGACCCTTCCAAGCTCCTGGACCACGCGCCCGGCTTCTATTTCATGTGGAAGTAGACCTAAACCTTTATTGACGTTATGCTTGCCTGTGTTGTGTGAGCGTTAACCTGTCGGTGCCTTCAAACCCGGGCCCGATTTCCATTCCCCTCATCGGGGGTCTAAACTATCCGAAGGAGTATTGCCTTATGACCAAAGCCGACCTGGTAGATCGTGTTACATCGTTGGGCGACCTAACCCGTCGCGACAGTGAAGTGATTGTCGACACTCTCTTCGACTCTGTGATCCACGCCCTTAAGACCGGCGACAAAGTCGAAGTCCGTGGCTTCGGCAGCTTCCGCACGCGGCAGCGCAACTCGCGCACCGGCCGCAACCCCAAGACGGGTGAAAAAGTCGCGGTTGCGGCCAAGCGTGTCCCGTTCTTCAAACCCAGCAAGGAGCTTCGCGACCTGGTCAACCCTAATGAGACCAAGCGTTCCACCAAGACCGCTCGCGCGGCCTCCTCGGTCGAGCCGCACCACCGGGTCGATCTTCATCACCCGCCCGCGATGTAAGCCCCAGACATTTTTTGCCGCTGAGCCCGACGGCAATCACAAAGCCCTCGCCAACTGGCCGAGGGCTCTGCTTTTTAACTCCACGTCCCATTTCGGGACCTTAGCCCGGATTTCTCATGTGCGATTTGGAAGGGCGATCGTACGGGTGAGCGTACGCCGCGTCACGCTCCAGTTCACTCGCGCCGACCCCTGGCAGGGGACATTCACTCACGTCTTCCGCTCACTGCGCCGCTGAACCGCCTGTCTGCTAAGATTTCGCCCAAGGACTCGACGATCGGGCTGCGACAAAGTATGAATGGTTCCGTTTCTCCACATGCGCTTCCTCAAGCACCTCTGCCGGTGTGGGCGGTGCATCAATATACGGTCGTGTCGGAGAGGCTTTCGCCGTCGCTGCGCAGCAGGGTGAGGCCTCATGCGATTGCGTTCGCGAACCGGATGAGGTTGCCGGCGGTGTGGCCGGTGGCGCTTCAACTGCTGGCGCTCACTGAGATCAAACTGGCGTTTCCGGAAGCGACCGGGGAGCAGCAGACGGTCATCCTCTTCCTTGCGATCATGCAGACCTTGCAGGCAGGGCCGGCGGCATCGGGATTGAGCTTCAATCCCAATGCCGCCGGCGGGGAGATTAGGCTTCAGGAGCTTGCAAGCCAGCGGGCTAAGGCGCTGGCGGTGTTGGAAAATGCGATGCAGGTGGTCCGCGATGTCGAAAAGACGGTGTTGGACAACCTGAACGATTAGACCTCCTGCCGCAGGTGGTGCGGAAGGAAGTCTGCGAGGTCGAGCGTGCGCTAGAGCAGCACGGGCGTGATGGCGACGAGGTACGCGCGGAGGACGAGAAGCGACGCGCGGACCGGGCGCGTGAGTTTCATGGTGGCTCCTTATGGGGGACCAGGTTCAGGTGAAGAGTCTAGACCAGCTTGCGGCGCCATTCTGCCGTCCACGCGATTGCCCCGGGAAGAGGAGAGTACCCCTATCCCTGCCCGCCGATCACCTGTTTCGCATCGGACAGCGTCACCTTGAACGTCATGCGCTGGCGTCCGCGGAACACCACGATCGGGATCGTGTCCCCGGCGTGGTGGCCATTCATCACCCGTGAAAGGTCCTGCATCGTGGTGATGTCCTGGCCATCGGCGGAGACGATCAGGTCGCCGCCCAGGATGACCTGCTCGTTGCCATTCCAGGCCAGTTGCGAGCCGCCCCGCAGTCCCGCGCGCTCCGACGCGCCGCCCGGCAGCACGCGCTCGATCAGCACGCCGTAATCCGACGGCAGGCCGATCTGTTCGGCGATGTCCGGGCCGATGGGGAACGATTTGATATCGAGCGACGGACGGCGCGCGCGCCCGTACCGTGCAAAGTCGTCGATGGTCGCCTTCGCGGTCTGGATTGGGATCGCGAACCCGATGCCAGCGGACTGGTCCGCGCCTCCGTTGGGGTTCGACGCGATCAGGGTAGTGATGCCGATGACCTCGCCGCGGGAGTTCAGCAGCGGACCGCCGGAATTTCCGGGATTTACGGAGGCGTCGGTCTGGATGGCATCGTCGATCCTGTTGCCGGAAGGCATCTGCACCGACCGGATCGCGGAGATGATGCCGCGCGTCATGGTCCCCGAGAAGCCGAAGGGATTGCCGATGGCGTACACCTGCTGCCCCACGACGAGGTTGGTTGACTCAGCCAGCGTCGCGGGAACCAGATTGGGTGCGTCTTTGATCTGCAACAGGGCGAGGTCGTGGTTGCGGTCGACGCCGACAACGGTCGCCTTGTACTTCTTTTTGTCGGAGAGCGTGACCTCGACGGTCTGGGCGTTGTCGATGACGTGGTTGTTGGTGAGGATGTGGCCTTCCTTGTCGAGGATGAAGCCCGAACCCTGGCCTTGCACTGGCACTGGCTGATAGAAGAAGTCCCGCGCCATCGCGGTGCTCGTAATATTGACGACCGATGGAAGGGCGCGCTTGTAGACCGCGATATTCTGCTGCTCTTCGGTGTCGAAGGATGGCGCGGCAGAGGCTTCGGTCAGCGCGAAGTTTCCCAGCGGACCGCTCACGGTCGATTGCGTCGTCCCATCGACCGCGGCGCGGTGTACCAGCCCCGCGAGCGCGCCGCTCGGCATCAGCCGCGTGGAAACGTAATAGAAGCCCAGGAGAATCAGGAGAACGAGGATAACAGGACGCAGTTTCATCAATGACCTTAGACGCGCCGCAGCGCTTGTGGGTAAATTCTAGCGGTTTCTCATGGGCGGACGCCGTCAGTTCGTCACGTTTCGGCTGGCCATCCGTTGTAGAGCGCGCCAGACGTCGTTGACGCGGGCTTCGAGCGCGGCGAAGTCTCCGCTGTTGCGGATGACGATGCAGTCCTGCTCATGCGCTTTGCCGGCGCGTTGCTCTTTGAGGCGGCGATAAGCGTCGGCCGTGAGCGTGGCAAGTTCCTCGGGGCTGAGTTCGCGGCCAGCGGAAGCTCGCTCGATGAAGCGCGCGATCTTGACGTTCTCGGGCGCCGTGACGAGGAGGATTTCGTCGAAGCGGTCGCTCCAGCGCTGGCCCTCGACGTTGTGCTTCGTGGAGAAGATCAGCGCCGACTCGACCACCACAATCGCCTGCGGCTGCGACACTGCAAGATCTGCGATGAGACGTTGCTGCTCGGCGATCACTGCTGGATGCACGATGGCGTTCAGCTCCTCGACGCGCTTGTCTGCAAACGCTATTCGCGAAAGTTCCCGGCGATCGAGCGAGCCATCGGGCAGCACCACACCGGGGCCGAACTTCTCGAGGACGGCTTCGTAAACAGGCTCGCCCGCCTGCATCATCGCCCGTCCCATTGCGTCCGACGAGAAGACTACGGCTCCGCGTTCCGCGAGCATTTGCGCGACCGTGGACTTGCCGCTGCCGAGATCGCCAGTAAGTCCGACACGCAGCATTGCGGCTACTTTCTCTCGCGGCGGACGCGAGCGGCCGTCAACGTATTCTTCATCAGCATCGCAATGGTAAGCGCGCCGACCCCGCCAGGGACCGGCGTGAACGCTCCGCTCAATGCGAACGCCGCCGGATCGATGTCGCCGACGACGGTCGAGCCGCGCTTGGCGAATGTCGCTCGCCGCGCGGCATCGCCGGGGAAGAACTGCTCCAGTTCCGCCTCGCCTGTGATGCGGTTGATGCCGACATCGATCAGCGTCGCTCCGGGACGGACCATGTCGCGGGTGACGAAGCCGGGACGACCGATGGCTGCTACCAGAATGTCCGCGGCTCGCGTGATGGTTGCGAGATCGTGCGTCTTGGAGTGGCAGACCGTGACCGTCGCGGAGGCGTTGATGAGCATTGCAGCTATTGGTTTGCCGACGATGTTCGAGCGTCCGATGACTATCGCATTCCGCCCCGAGATGGCGATGTCGCTGCGGCGGAGGATCTGCATGATTCCCGCCGGTGTACACGGCGCGAGCAGGTCGTCGCCGCCGGTCCCGCTCAACAGCCGACCCACATTCACCGGATGAAACCCATCCACATCCTTCTCTGGTGCAACGGAGTCGAGCAGTCGCGGCGTATCGACATGCGCGGGCAGCGGAAGCTGGATGAGGATGCCGTCGATGTCGTCACGGGCGTTGAGATTGGCGACGATGGCGAGCAATTCCTCCGTAGTCACGGTATCCGGCGGCGTAATCATCTCGGAGTAAATGCCAAGCTCGGCGCAGGTCTTTACCTTGCTGCGTACGTATATCTGCGAAGCCGGGACTTCGCCGACCAGCACGACGGCAAGGCCCGGAGTGTATCCGGCGCTGCGGGCGGTCGCGACTTCGAGCGCAACTTCCGCCTTGATGTCCTTCGCGATGGCGATGCCATCCAGCACGCGCGGAGTGGGAGAAGAAGACGACATACAACTATCGTAACGTGCTGTGCATTGACGAAGCAGCTTCCCCGCGAAAGAACCGCAAGCAATGTGTGCTCTACTACAACCTCTTGGAACGATTGCTTATCTAATCTGAGGACAGTGCCTTTGGCGCTGACGAGGGCTACAGCATGACCGAATTAGTTGAAAAAGAGCCCCAAAATATCCCGGCCATAGAAATTGAAATTCCTACGGACATCGCGCACGGGATCGAGAAGTTTACGGGGAGCGATCTCTCTACATTGCGCAGTGACCTGCTGCAATCCGGGGTCGATTCGTTCCAGGCAGCCGAACTTGTGACCAGCTTTCTCAGCGGCCGCGGTTATGGTATTTCTACCGCTGAGGCTCGCGGCGTTGCGACCAACATCGAAGGCTTCGGCTCAACGGTGGAAAGCATTCAGGAAGAGTTGGAGCGCGTCGCGCATTTCGCCTAGTCGCGCCGCCAGCTATTGCATGATCTCGCCCTCGGGTTCGTCCGTGGGCGATTCGATTTCAGCGTGAAAACCTTCCAACATGCGTTCGAGGAATGCTTCCTCGTCGAGACCCTTGCGGTGCATCGCCTCGGCGTTGACGATGTGACGCGCGAGGTCGGCAAGCACTATTCCCCAGGCGAAGGGGTCTTCCCAGGTGCCGGAGCGCAGGCTGACGTGTTGTCCCTGCTCGGCGACCCAGACGCGCAGAAGCTCGAATGCGGCTTTGTCTTTTGCAGCGGCGGGCGGCGGATCGAGGTACTTGTTCGATGCCATTGTGTTTCCCTCCAAAGTAACGTCAGGTCTGAATCGACATCTAGTGTGGCGAGTCGTAAATTCGTTCCATGAGTTCAGGGCCGAAGGCCCGCTCTATACCAGCCCAGGCCGAAGGCCTGGGTAACATTCCGGCACAAATCCAAGGGCTGAAGGCCTGACCTATAATGCAACGAACTCTTGACTCAGGACACTAGCGTTTGGCGAGCAACGCCTCGATGCCTGAACCGACCTCGGCCTCGGCGAACTCCGCCGCCACGCGAATGCAGTTCATGATGGCGCGCTCGTTCGACGAGCCGTGGCCGACGATCACCGGGCCGCGGACGCCCAGCAGCTGCGCTCCGCCGTATTCGGAGTAGTCGAGGCGCTTCTTGAACGCCATGAACGCCTTGCGCGAGAGCAGCGCGCCGACCTGGGAGGTCATGGTCGACTTCAGGCTTTCTTTCAGGATGATGCTCAGCATTTTGGCGGTGCCTTCGCAGGTCTTCAGCGCCACGTTGCCGACGAAGCCGTCGCAGACAATCACATCGGCTTGGCAATTGAAGATGTCGCGGCCTTCTACGTTGCCGATGAAGTTGAGGTTCAGTTCCGTGGCCAGTTCGCGCAAAACCGGCAACGTGTTGCGGACCAAAGTGTCGCCTTTACCGTCTTCTTCGCCGTTGGAGAGCAGGCCGATGCGCGGTCTCGCGATGTGCAGAACATTCTTCGAGTAGACGTGGCCCATGACCGCGAACTGGCGAAGATTTTCGGGGTCGCAATCGACGTTCGCGCCTACATCGAGCAGCACGCACGGGGAGCCGCCGGAGGTCGGAAACGCCGTCGCCAGCGCGGGGCGGTCGATGCCGGAGAGTGAACCCAGCACCATCTTGGCGGTGGCCATCGCGGCGCCGGTGTTGCCGGCGGTGACAAAGCCGCCGGCGCGGCCTTCGCGGACCATTTTGAGGCCGACGCGCATGGAGGAGTCGCGCTTGGAGCGGACTGCGAGAGCGGCTTTGTCTTCCATGCTGATCCACTCGCTGGCCTGGACGATGAACACCGGCAGGCGATCGCGACCGCCGTGCTGCTTCAGCGCTGCACGCAGCTTGGGGCGCAGAGTCTCCTCGGGGCCGACGAGATGCACGCGCACGTCGAGCGAGCGCACAGCAAGAACCGCACCCCGCACTTCGGGGTCCGGAGCCTTGTCGGATCCCATGGCGTCGAGAACGATATCGATTGGCATCAGGGAATCAAAATTAGCAGAGTTGCGTGAACTTTAGACAGCGTCTTTGGCTTCCACAACGGCGCGGCCCTTGTACTCGCCGCACTTCTTGCAGACGCGATGGGACTGCTTGCGCTCGCCGCACTTGGGGCAGAGCGAAGTTCCGGTGGGAGTAAGAAAGTCGTGGCTGCGGCGTTTGGCGGTGCGCTGCTTGGAGTGGCGGCGCTTCGGATTCGGCATGGTAGTTCCTCTCGCATCGGCTCAGGTCATTGTGCGCAGACGCGCAAGCATGAGCCAAAAATCTTTCAACAAAATCTTCTAAGTTCAGAGCGTCAGGCCTTGTGTTCGGCTGAAGCTCTTTCCGCCAGTCCGGCCAGCGCATTCCAGCGCGGATCGGTGTGGCTTTCCTCGCAGTGGCACGGTGTGCTGTTGCGATTCGCGCCGCAGTGCGGGCAAAGTCCCTGGCAGTCGCCTTTGCAGAGAGTCCTTCCGGGCAGGGCCAGAAGCACCTGTTCCCGAATGGCATCCTCCAACAAAAGGCCGCTCTTTCCATAATACCCGATTTCGGTTTCCTCTTCCGTAATTGCGCGCTCGCCGGCCTCGGCGTCGGCGGCTTCGGGACGGAAGATGAGGTCGAACTCGCCCTTGAGCTCTTCTTTGACGGGCTCGAGGCAGCGGGCGCAGAGCAGTTCGAAGTTGCCGGCGAACCTGGCGCGCAGGCGGATGTCGTCGACAATGTCGCCGTGGCCGCGATGTTCTTCGAGAAGCTCGGCTTTGCCCTTGACCGACAAGGGGCCGGTTTGGCGGATGTCGGCGGTGTAGTCGATTGCGCCTTCGGGGAGGTTTTCGTCGAGCGTGATGTTTTCTTTGTGCAGTTGGGCCGTGGTGATCAGCATAAGTCTGATGTCTATTATAGTTCGTTCGGTTGGAGGGGGAGGAGCGCGTATATCGCCGGGGCACATCGGGACTATAGAGGTGCAGACAGTCATTTGCCGGTTGGCCCCGCACCGGGCACCCTCCCCCCTCTGTTTCGCGCAAAATGCCTTAAAGAAAGGCTTTAGTCAGCTCCGTAACACTCCACGCCGAAACGCGGCTGCGGCAAGCAGCAGGCCGCTGCTCAGCAGGACGAAGCTGGAGGGTTCCGGCACCGTCTGGGGCAATGCTGCGCCGAAGGTGAAGTTATCCAACGCGCCCAACTGCGCATAGCCGGGAAATCGGCGCTTTGGTAATCGCGCGGCAAGGCGAATCCGCATCTCACTCGTTGATGTCTCGGAGGTGTACGCAATGGCACGATCAGTTTTTGCAAGTAAGTTTATCCGGTTGGCAATGGTGCCGGTTCTCGCTGCGGCAGTTGGAATTGGGACTGCCTGCGCACGGCAGGTGCATAACGACCACAAGTCGCCCCAGTCCGACCATGAGTCCGACCGTGGCAGCAACTTCCATTTCCGCGATCAGGACAGGCAACAGTTGCAATCGCACTATAAGGGCGACGTCAACCGTTACCATTCTCATCCTGAAGGCCGCCAGCAGTTTGAACGCGGCCAGCGCGCTCCGGACAATGTCCACTTCCAGCCCGTGCCCAACTCCTATCGCAGAGGCATGCCGCCGCCGCCATCGGGATACCGCTACGGCTACTCCAATGGCTACGTCGTTGCCTATAACCCGACCACGCGCATCATTGCGGATACGATCGACCTCGTCGACGCCGCAACCCACTAAACGGCAATCGTTCGCGGCAGCAAAAGGCCATCGGGCATTCGCCGGCGGCCTTTTGTGCGTACGAACGAGATCAGATTGAATCTTGAGCGAGCAGCTCTTCTCTTTCAGCAATATCCCGCCGGATGCTGTCGGCTAAGGGGTTCGCGATCCCACCTAAGCCCGATGCTTTCCATGAGTCTTCATTCTCGACCAGGGACCGCTGCAATATTTCGATCTGGAGACCAAGGCCGAGTTTGCGGTTTACCTCATCATGGTTGAAAGACATGCCCAAATCCCTTATGAAGCGCCCATCCGTTCCAGAGATGGGCGAGCGTTCTGCCGTAGCCTGTTTTATTTTACCGCAGGTCCGGAACTCAGTCTGTACTCTACGCAACATATAGGCATCCATTGTGTTATGTTCTCTATCTAACACACAGCAAGCGTTGCCTTTCGCTGTTTGCGCGGCCTTGCGTTTCCCGGCCCAGGAGGTTCCCCGTGGCCAACACCAAGATTTTGCTGGTAGATGACGAGAAGGCGCTGCTGGAAAGTCTCTCCGCGATCCTGAAGATGCACGACTTCGACGTGACGACCGCCAACACGGTCGCGGACGCCCTTCGTCAAATCAGCTCGCAACCGTTCGACGCCTTGCTCAGCGACCTGCACATGCCCGGCGCCGGCGACGGTCTCACCGTGGTCAGCGCCATGCGCCACGCCAATCCGAAGGCCGTCACCATGCTGCTCAGCGCGTTTCCGGAGATGACCGCCGCGTCGCACGCGATCCTGCTCCAGGCCGACGAAATACTCGTCAAACCCATGGATATTCCCGCCCTCATCGCTGCGATCAAGCAGCGGGTGGCGCAGGGAGCGCCGCGTTCCCGCGTGGTCGAAAGCGTGGCAACCATCCTCGAGCGCACCACCGACCACACCATCCTGGACTGGCTCCGCGACATCGAAGCCAAAGACAAGCTGAAATCCGTTCCCTTGACCTCCGAGTTGCGCAGCGCCCACCTTCCCCAGCTCTTTGTCGAGCTCGTAAACCGTCTGCGCTCGTCGGCCGCGCTCGGCAGCAAGGACCTGGTCTCCGCCTCGGCCCACGCGCACGGAACCCTGCGCCGCAAGCAGGGCTACACCGCCGCGATGGTCGTGGAAGAGTCTCGCATGTTGCAGGTCAACATCTTTCGCACCTTGCAGGAGAACCTCATCAACATCGATTTCAGCATCCTGCTGATCGGCGTCATGACCATCGCCGACGAAGTCGACTCGCAACTGAGCCAGCAAATGGAAAGTTACACCGCCGAATCGCAGCGCTACGATCTGGGATTAATCTGATTGCATGTCGCGAGACTACCAACCCGGGCCTCCGCCTTCCTTCAACGTCGACGGCAACGATCTGTTGCAGCGCCTCAATCCCGAGGGCATACAGCGTCTTCGTCCTCATTTGAAGCCCGTGGCCCTGCGCGCCGAAGAAGTCCTGTATCAAGCCGGAGACCGTATCTCCCACATTTACTTTCCCAGCACCGCCGTCCTCTGCATGTTGACGATCATGAAGGATGGCCGCACCGTCGAGTCCGCCACCGTGGGCCATGAGGGAGCGTCGTGGGTTTCCGCCAGCCTCGGAACGCCGACCATGCCCTGCCAGACGATGGTGGCCGTCCCCGGCAGCGCCCACAAGATCGCCGCAAAGTATGTGGAGGAAGAGATCCGCCAGAACGGAATCTTCCACGACCTGCTCAGCGAATACGCCCACGCTCTGCTCATCAGCAGCCTGCGGACGGGCGCCTGCAACACCCTGCACTCGCTGGCCCAGCGCTCGGCGCGTTGGCTGCTGGTGGCCCTCGACCGCACGTCCGGCAGCGAGTTTGTGATTACCCACGAGTTCATGTCCGCCCTTCTCGGCTGCTCCCGCACCTCGCTGACCACCGTCCTCGGCGAATTGGAGCAGGCCGGCGCGATCCGCACGCGCAAGGGGCGGATCGAACTCGTGGACCGCAAAAGCCTCGAACAGTGTGCCTGCGAGTGCTACCAGACCATCCGCGAGAACTTCGAGGAGCTGCGGGCCCGCGAAGACAAACTCGCCGAGGCGTAGCGACTGCGCGCCGCTGGCGGTCTTCGCACCCACGCCGTCTGACGTAAACTCAAATGCAACATGACCCCAGCGATCGCTGCCCAATCCCTTACGCGCACCTTCGAAGGCGGCTTCACGGCCGTCGACCACATCGACCTCGCCGTTGAGCCCGGCCAGTTTTTCGGCTTCCTCGGCCCCAACGGCGCGGGCAAGTCGACCACCATCAAGATGCTTACCGGCCTGCTCGCGCCTACCGCCGGGACGGTCAGCATTCTCGGCGAAGATCTGGTCTCGAACCCCATCGAGGTCAAGCGCAACATCGGCGTCGTCCCCGAAGGCATGGCCCTGTTCGGCCGCCTCACCGCCTCCGAGTACCTGAACTTTGTCGGCCGCATGTACGGCCTCGACAAGCCCACCACCCGGCAGCGCGCCGAAGAGCTGCTGGAATTCATGGGCCTGGCCAACGAGCAGAAGAAGCTCATCACCGACTTCTCGCATGGCATGGGCAAGAAGCTCGCGCTGGCCGCCGCCGTCATTCACAACCCCAAAGTCCTGTTCCTCGACGAACCCTTCGAGGGCGTCGACGCCATCGCCGCCGGCACGCTGAAAGCCATGCTGCAGGGCATGATCGCGCGCGGGGCGACGATCTTCCTGACCTCGCATGTGCTCGAAATCGTCGAGCGCCTGTGTACGCATATCGCCATCATCCATCGCGGCCACATCGTGGCAAACGGTTCGCTGGATGAATTGCGGGCGGGCGTGCAGGCGCGGCTCGCCCCCGACGCCGGCGGCGGGCTGCGCGACAAGCTCACGCTGGAGGAAATCTTCCTCGCCACCGTAGGCAGCGAGGCCGGCGTCACCAACCCCGAGCAGGAGCTGTCATGGCTGAAGTAGACAACAACATCCATCGCCCGGCTGGCGAGCGGAAGCCCTGGACCCAGGACCAGACCCGTGCGCAGTTCAGCGCCATCGCCAACCTCCGCTGGCGCATCTTCCGCAATAGCCTGCGCCGCAAAGGCGGCATGGGAGACCTGGTCGCCATGGTCATCATGGTCCCGCTGTTCGGGCTGATGATTATCGGGCCGGCAGTCGGCGCCGGGGTCCTCGCCGGATACTTCGTCCACCAGGGAGAGTTCCAGTACCTCGTCATCATCCTCTGGGCGATCTTCCTGCTCGCGCAGCTCACCAGCATCCAGCTTGGCCAGCCCGGCACAACCTTCGACCCCACGCAACTCATCCGCTTTCCGCTGAACTTCCGCGGCTATGCGGCGGTCCGAGTCTTCTTCGGGCTCATCTCCCCGGCCAACGCCGTCACCACGCTCATGTCCCTCTGCATGGCCATCGGCATCACGGTCGTCGAGCCGCGCATCTGGCTCTATGCGTTTGTCACGATGGGAGCTTACGCGCTGGTCAACATCTTCTTTACCCGGATGCTGTTCATCTGGGTCGACCGCTGGCTTTCGACGCGGCGCGCGCGCGAGGTGTTCACCGCGCTCATCTTCACCTTCGGCATGGGCGCGCAGTATCTGAACTTCGCGTTCAACCCCGGCTTCCACAGCGGCCACAAGCACGCGCAGGCGCTCACCGCCACTCGCCTGGCTGCCGCAACCGGCTACTATCACCGCGCGGAGCCGCTGCTTGCGCTGCTGCCTCCGGGCCTCACCGCCAACTCCATCGTCGCCGCGCACGCCGGACACGCCGGAATCTTCGCCGCCGAAGTTCTCGGCGTGCTGGTTTTCACCGCGCTGTTCTTCGTCATATTCGCGGCGCGGCTCTACAAGGAGTTCCGCGGAGAGAACCTGAGCGACGTCGCCAACGCGGTCGCGAAGACCCCCGCAAGAAAGCACGTCGCCGCGACGGCAATTGCGCCAGCGGCAGCACCTTCGTCGCTGCACTTCTCCCCACCGCCAACTGTCGCCGCCGTTCTGGCCAAGGAGTTCCTCACGCTGCGCCGCAATACGGGAATCTTCTATGCCCTGGTGGCCCCGCTGATCATGGTCGTTTTGTTCGCCAACTTGAAAGTCGGACGCGTGAGCGCCGACCTGCTGTTTGCTTCCGCCGTCGCCTATACGCTGATGGGCGTCGCTCCACTGGCCTACAACTCGCTGGGCCTGGAAGCGGCGGGCATACAGTTCTTCTTCCTGGCGCCGGTGAAAATGCGCGACGTCTTCATCGCCAAGAACCTGATGAACGTGGGGCTGGCGCTGGTCGAAATTGTCGCCGTTTTCTGCGCGATCACCTTTATCGGCAAGCCGCCGTCGGCGTTGATCGTCCTTTCGGTGGTGTTGTGGGCGGCGTTTACGATGTTCGTCTCATTGGCCATCGGCAACAACCGCTCGGTGACCTCGCCGAAAAAGGTGGACATCGCCAAGATGGCGAAGAACCAGACATCGCAGTTGAACGCCTTCATCAGCATCGGCGTCATGTTGGTCGCCGCCGGAGTGGGCGCGGCCATCTATGCCATCGGCCACTTCCTGCATAGGCCCTGGATCATGCCGCCGGCGGCGCTGGTGCTGGCCGCGATCGGCTTTTTCGTCTACAACTACAGCCTCGGGACCATGGACCAACTGCTCGCCGACCACCGCGATACATTGTCCGAAACGCTGTGCAAGGCTTAGAACCTGTCCAGGAACTTGGCAGTGCATGGCCGATTTGCTATGGCTTTTGCTTCTGGGATAGGTCCGGGATTTATCCCGGACATCGAAGCGGCCACAAATTCGGGGCTTTTAGCCCCCGGGACAAGCATTCCTTCCTGCACCTCGAAATCGCATCCGTCATAGGGCGAAGTCTCTGGACGGTTTCTTAGAGGCTGGGGTTTCAGCGTGAGTCTTTGAGAGCGGATTCCCAGATGCCATATAGAACTCTCTGCGCGCCGCGCCGGAGTAGCAGCGGGCTTCAGCCCGCGGCAATGGCGCCCCCACAGAGAATGGGCTTTAGCCCTGGGGGGGGGGCGGCGAACTCTACAGCAGTGTGAAATCCGCCATCGAGGTGGGTCGGCAATTCGTTCCACTATTCCAGGGCCAACGGCCCGACATATACCAGCCGACTAACCCAGGACATGGCAAATTCTGGCCTGGAGGTGCGCAACGACAAACGCGCATTTTCGCGCAAAATGGTCGCAAAAAGCCACTAAGCCCGCTATTTCCGGCAAAAAGCCGCGAAGTGGCACATAAAGACCTCAATTGGCGCAAAAACGCCACTTCTCGCCACTATGTGGCATACAAAAATGGGCCGCGTTCCTTCACCCGCACGCCCATGTCGCCCCGAATCTCGCACCCTCGAAAGACTGCAAGCCAAACAATCTAAATCGGATATGCCGATAGGCAGAGGCTCTGCGCGTTCCGGTGAATGGCCCGCGACGCGCCTCGGATGCATCCGGTCGAGAAACCGTTTAACGACGAAGCCGGAAGTCAGTTTGACTTCCGGCTTCGCCGATCAAGAGGTACAGCGCAGAGTTACAGTGGCCCGAGGAGAAACACAGTGAAAAAGTTACGCTTTGAAGCGGCGGCGAGCTAGGCCGGCGAGTCCGAGTACGCCAGTGCCAAGCAGCATCAGGCTGGAGGGCTCGGGTACCGCGGGAGGGCCGCCGTTAGGACCGGGATTTTTACCGCTATAGAACAGGAACCTCTGCGGATCCTGGCCCGTGCTCTGGGTATTGGGGACGGGATCATAGTAGCTAAACTCCGAATACGAATAACCCCAGGCAGCATTGTTGGTAGTGTCGAGGAAGGCCTGCGCGGCGATGTCTTTCGCGTGCTGATCATAGCCGTCCTTATATTTGGACTGCCCGACGTCGCTCGGAATGATGATGCTCCATGCGGCATACTGGTACTCGAATTCCTGGTACTGGGGGGTTGCGCTTGTCATTTCGACATAGATGCGAGCCAATTCCTCAAGCTGAAAGGCGCTGGCGGGAGGAACGTCGGCCTGCGGCGGCGCATCCTCAATGCCCACCTTGGTCGCGTCCCAGGTTTCTCCGAACACGATGTCACGGTTGAAATCAATGCACATCAACTGGACCTTTTTGGTAACTGTGGCCCCGTCGGTGACAGTGAAGAGGTACGGGAAGGTGTAGACCCCATCGACAACCGTGCCGCCGCCAGTCAGATCTAGCTTAACCGTGTCGGCCGATGCTGGCAATGCCATCACCGCCATGCTGATGAACAGAAAGAGTGCTGTTGCGATTTTTTTCACGATATTTCTCCTAGGCTCCGAATTCTATTTATTTCAGAGAGGACCGCTGACAACATAAATTGAAGCTTCGCGGAAGTCCTCATTCCTCCGCTTTAGAAAACGCCTTCGCCTCACATCTGCTTATTGGCGTGCTAACGAACTCGTTCTCTTTGCTTGGAACCAAGTATGCACGGAAACTCGGAATTGTGGGAAAATCAATGGTTTCCATTTGGCAGTTACTCAAGCGTGCAAGTGTAACTACTAAAGTAACCAGTTGAATGTGCCGAATGGTTGGAGCCAATTGTGTTCTATCCAACTATCCCCAATCGTGCGTCCGCTCGGTATAAACCGTCGGCAGCGGTGCGCTCGACGGCTTGAACGGCGAAGCCGGAAGTCAATTTCGACTTCCGGCTTCGTCGATCAAGAAGTGCAGCGCAAACTACAGGGGCCCAGGAGAAACACGGTTGAACAACTACGCTTTGAGGCGGCGGCGAGCCACCGCCGCGAGACCGAATACGCCAGTGCCAAGCAGCATCAGGCTGGAGGGCTCAGGTGTAGGAACCAGGCCGGGACCGAAGTTCGAAGTAGGAGTGCCTGTATAGGCCAGGAAGCGCTGCGGGTCGCTGCCACCGGTGGGGTTGGTGTTGCTGCCGGCGATCGGGTCAAAGTAGCTGTAGTCCGAATAATCGAAAGCGTAACCGGCGGCAACGTCGTCCTTGGCTTCTTTAGCGATGGCCTGCGCTTTTTTGTCAAAGCCGCTGTAGGCGCTGACGTCTGAAAGTATGCTCCATGCGGCAAACTGGTATTCGCTGATGCTGTTCGGGTCGGCGGGCGTCCAAGCCGTGATTGCCGCATCGATGCGCGCCAATTCTTCAAGGTCGGCCGGGGTGGCCACGGGGGTTTCGTTATCATTCTCCGAGGCGGTAATGGGCACCAGGGTTGCATTCCAGATTTCCTGTTGCGAGATGTCGCGGGTGAAGTCGATGCACATCATCGCAATGCCCGTTCCATCATTGGCATTGTTTGCAGGGCCGCCAGTGACCGAGAAATAGTAGGGGTAAATGTAGATATTGTCAGTGTTTGCTCCACCGACCCCGGTCAACTGCAAGGTGTAGGTTGAGTCGGCCGATGCGGGTAGCGCAACCACTGCCATGCTGGCAGCGATAAAAAGTGTGGATATGATCTTCTTCACGGTATTTCTCCTAGGCTCTGCGCTCTATTTACTCTGGAGGACTACTAAGAACAAACTTCCAGCTTTCGCGGAAGTCCTCGTCCCTCCGCTTTAGAAAACTCCCTCGTCTCGCATCTGTTGTGCAATCGCGAAGTTGTTGTCTTTGCTTTCTGAAGTATGCATGGAGATTCCGGAGCATAGTTAAATCAATGGTTCCGCTAACCAGTTACCTCGGCGGACTGAGGTAACCACCAAAGTAACCACTATGCTGGTCGAAAAATGGGGAGTGGAGGTTACTCCCAGATACCGTCGTAATCGCTCGCGAACAGACTGTGAGAATGGATTCTTCTTACCGGCGCGATTCATCAGCAGGCATCGGGGTTCGGCGTCGAGTATCTTTCGCCGTCGTTATGGGCGTTCCTGCCGCGACAAGCAATTGTGTCGCATTACCCTGTATGCACCGAAGGAACCATTTGAGATCTGGAATGAGGGCGAAAATCGGCCAATTTGCGTCTGGCAGACGCAAAACAAAATGAAAAAAAGTTGTTGACGGTCGCGCACAGAAGCGCAATCGGCTATCGGCGACCGCCGCAGCCTGATCTTCCGCAGCTATCTTTCCTCGGCTTTCGGTCCGGATAGCCGAAACCGTCAGCGGCCGGCAACGCCGATAACGGCCATCATTCGGCCCGTATACCCGTGCTCCATGCGGTGCGAGAAGTAGCGGCGTTCGCCCGTCTTCTCGCGCGCGCAGCCGCTGCATTCCCCGGTGACGGTGATGTTCTTCGTCGGCACGCCCGCGTCCAGCAACTGCCGCCGGTTCGCTTCCCACAAGTCGATATGGATCTGCGGCCCGATGTTCGAATGCCCCGGAGCCCGCGCCGTTAGAAACAGCAGAGGATACTTCTCGCGCACCGGGTCGGAGTCGTACACCTCGGTAAACAAATCGGGTGCGTAGGCAAACTGGCTTTCGAACTCGAAGCGGACCTCTTCACCCACCGCATAGCAACATGCACCGATGCCCGGCCCCACCGCCGCAACCAGGTCCTCTGCACGAGAGCCGTAGCGCAGCCGCATCGTTCCAATGCCCCGCTCGACGATGCGCGCCAGCGTTCCCCGCCAGCCCGCGTGGAAGGCCGCGACCGCCCGGGTGCGCTTGTCGGCCACCAGCACCGGGATGCAGTCCGCCGTTTGCACGCCAAGCAGGATTCCCGGGACGTCCGTCATCAAGCCGTCGCCACGCAGAACGGCCCTGCCGTCCGGCTTGACCAGCGGCCCGTGATCTTCTTCGACGATGCGGACCATTCCGCTGTGAAACTGGCGGACCGTCGCGAGTTCCATCTTCGATTTGCCGGCAACAGCCTCAACGAACCGCTGGCGGTTCCGGGCAACGATGGCCGGATCGTCTTCCTTCGTCCAGCCGAGGTTGAGTTCGCCGTCACCGTAGGCCGTGGATGCCCCACCCTGCCGCATGCTGAAGCCCGCACGCAGCCACGCCAGCTTTTCCCGGGCTGGGACGCTCAACACGCCGGGAGCGCCCGCGTCCCGGCCTTTCGCGGACGCGGCGTTGGAACCGCGAGGCCGCCTGATGCGCTCGCCGTCCTTCCAGGCCCCCGTGCGGGTCCTGCGCTTGCCATGGGTCAGGCCGACCCCAGCCAGCGCCGCGTCCACCGCCCCGATCGCTTCGGCGCTCTCCAGCCAATCCCGCATAGGGCCATTCTACCGGCGTCAAGCGGCTTAAATGTTCTGAGCCCGCTTTCCAGCGGGCTCATAAGAGGCTTTGGGGAGGGAGTTTACTGAGGAAATTCTGAAGGGTACCCAATTTCGGGCATGAAAAGGAACTTACATCGGTGGGACAGTTTGAGTAGCCTCTCGGTTAAAGAGTAGACGCAAACGGTTGCGCGAAAGTTGCCTGATGCCGGAGGGGCGCGCAGAGGAAAACGTACTTTTCTGTAAAAATTTCGTAAAGACCGGTCTGCGGGATGGACCGGAAAAGTCCCTCCCCACAACTCAAATTGATGAATATCCACGCCCTGCGGTTGCATCTAACTCGATTCAGCGTTACGATACCGCGATTGCAAAGCATGACTATACCTAATCAGATCGCCTCCCACCTCCTTCGTTCGCGCATCGGCAAGATCTGTGTTGCCATAACCGGATCGACCGCCGATGAAATGCTCGAAAAGGCCGCAACTGTCCTTAAAGAGACCACATTTCTCGAATTTCGTCTTGACTACCTGACCAAACCGGCGGCCGCGCTGCCGCGGTTGAAGCAATTTCTGGCCGACAACGGCGCCGCCACGGCCATCGCAACCTGTCGCTGCGACGGCAACGGAGGCCGGTTTACCGGGTCGAATACCGAAGCGGCGGAAATTTTGTACCGAGCTGCGGAAGCAGGGTTTCAACTGGTGGATGTCGAACTTGAGTCCGCTGAAAAACTTCCCAAAACGACACTGGAAAAACTGCGCGCCACCGGCGTCGCCCTGATCGTCAGCTACCACGATTTTCACGCGACGAAAGACCTCGACGGGATTCTGGCCCGCATTACCCCGTTCGCGCCAGCGTTCATCAAAATCGTCTCCACCGCCCGCTCGCTGGCCGACAACATTACCATGATGCGGTTCCTGGAGCGGGTCGAAGATAGCCATAACTCCAGCATTATCGGCATTTGCATGGGCGAGGCCGGGGTGATTTCGCGCGTCCTCGGCCTGCGTGCCGGGTCCGCATTCACCTTCGCCGCCGCCACCCAGGGCGAAGAGACGGGGAGCGGCCAGATCGCCGCCCGCACCCTGCGCGAAACCTACCGCGTGGACCAGGTCGACGCCGCGACCAAGGTCTACGGAGTGGCCGGAAACCCAATCGGCTCAAGCCTTTCGCCGCTGATGATGAATACGGCGTTCCGCCGCGAGACGGTCAATGCTGTGTACCTGGCGCTCCAGACCAGCAAGGTCGAGGACCTTTTCAAGCTGGTCCGCGAAATCCCGATCCAGGGCGTCAGCATCACGATGCCGCTGAAGCAGGACGTCATTCCTCTGCTCGAGCGTACCGACCCCCTCTCGGCGAAGATCGGTGCGGTCAACACGATTTTCCGTGCCCAGGACGGCAAGTTCTATGGATTCAACACCGACGTTGCGGGCATTATCGCCCCACTGGAGCGCCGTATGCCGCTCGCTGGTGCGAAGGTGCTCGTTCTAGGCGCTGGCGGCGCCGGGCGAGCGGCGGTTTTCGGGCTGCGCGACAAGGGGGCCGAGGTCTGGATTCTGAACCGCACGCCCGAGACCGCGACCAAGCTGGCGCGGCAGGCCGGGGCGCATACCATCAAGCGCGAAGCCGTCGCCAAGGCCGGGTTCGACATCGTCATCAATGCCACTCCGGTCGGCATGGCGGGCAACAAGAGCGCGCCGCTGCTGCACCCGGAAGACCTGACCTGCAAGCTGGTCTTCGACCTGGTGTACAACCCGCTGGAGACGCCCCTGCTGCGCGCCGCGCGGCAGAAGGGCATTTCGGTCATTACGGGCGTCGAAATGTTCGTCCAGCAGGGCGCTCGGCAGTTCGAGATATGGACGGGCAAGCCCGCCCCTGAGGAAGAAATGCTGCGGGTTGTGTTGCACTCGCTGCGCCAGGCCGCGGAAGCCGCTGGAGAAGCGCCCGCGCCGCCGCCAAACGTCACCAAGGTCGAACGGGCCAAGCCGGCCGAGACGGAAGCTCCCACGACGCCAACTCCTGCTGCGCCGGCCAAGCCGACTCCAGCTCCTGCGAAGGCTGCTCCTGCGAAACCCCCTGCCGCCGCGCCTAAGCCCGCTGCGAAACCCGCGCCAAAGCCTCCAGCGAAGGCTCCGGCAAAGGCCGCCGCAAAACCGGTGGCCAAGTCGGCTCCCAAAGCGGTGAAGGCCCCGGCAAAGCCCGTCAAGAAAGCAGCCGCGAAGCCAGCGGCGAAGAAAGTCGCGGCGAAGGCTCCCGCAAAGAAGACGGCGGCGAAGGCCAAGCCCCGGAAGCGGTGAGCCGATCGACGAACCGCATCCTTGCTGTCGCGCTGTTTCTCAGCGCGACAGCTGCGTTTGGCCAAGCCGCGCCGGACGCTCCACCCAGCGCCAACCCCGGGCGGCCCACTGTCACCAACCCGGCTACGCTTTCGCCGGTTGGCTATCTTCAGTTCGAGCAGGGCTACCTCGGCTCGCTGCACTCCCCCGAAACCGCCTCGCAATACGGTGTCAACCAGGTCACCAAGCTGGCCGTCCACCCGCGCCTGCTGCTGGCCGTGTCGTCGCAGCCCTTCGCGGCGAGCGTAGCGCAATCCGGCAGCCCCACGTCGCGCGACGCCGGAGCAGTTCAGGCCGGATTCCAGGCCGTTCTGTTCACTCCAACGCTGACCCCGCCACCCGCGAAAGCGCCGCCCGACGCCGCTCCCGAAGCGGAGAAATCGCCAATCCCGACCGTCGCCGTCGGCTACTACCACACGGTTTACGTAGGGACGGCCCCGGACATCGACCTCGGCAGCGCCACCAACACGCTGCTGCTGCTTTTCAGCGGAGACATCGGCGCCTTCCACTACGACACCAACTACATTGCCAACGAGCAGGACGGCGACAGCAACCTCGTCCCGCGAACCATCCACCGCGCGCAGTTTGCCGAGACGCTCTCGGTGAACCACAGCGCCTTCAACCCCAACCTGCAGATCTCGGTCGAGGTCTACCACTTTTCGCAGCCGCTCGTGGACGTAGACTCCGCACGCCGCGCGATCGCCCGCGCCAACCTCTTCGATCTGCTGATCGCACCCAGCTATCAGGTCCGCCCCAACCTCGTCATCGACGCCGGCTTCTCCCACGGCTTCACAGCAACTTCGACGCGCTGGCAAAGCTTCGCAGGATTCACATACCTGCTGCCTCACCGCATGTGGTCGGAGCGGAAGTAGACGGTTCGGGGTTCGGGGTTCTCGGTTCTCGGTTCTGTCATGACACCTGCCTCTTCTTCCCCACTAACAACCAAGAACCGACAACCCACAACCGAGAACCCCTACACGACGCTCTGCGCGATCCATCCTCGCAGCGCCTCCATGCTTACCTCGCGCCCCAGGAACGCCTCGACCAGCTCCCTCGCCGGCCGCGTTCCTCCGGGCTCCAGTACCTGGCGGCGATAGCGCATTGCCGTCTCGCCGCCCAGCGAAGTCTTTTCGCCCGACTTGGCAAACTCCGCGAAAAATTCCAGCGCCATCACCTTGTCGTACAGATACGTGTAGTAGTTCGACGTATAGCCGACCAGGTGCGTGAAGGCCGCGTACATGCGGTTCTCGTCGACAAACTCATAACTCGAAAACCGGTCGTAGCCTTCGCGCAATAGCGCATCGAGATCGAGCGCCTCGGCGCGGCGATCATGCGTTTCCATCGAGTAGGTCGCATACATTACCTGCGTCAGCGTACTGAGCGCGCGCCCATGCGCCGCGGCCCGAGTCATCCGCGCAACGGTTTCCACGGGAATCGGCTCGCCGCTTTGATAGTGCTTCGCGAACGTCCGCAGCAACTCGGCATCTTCGAAAAACTCTTCGAGCATTTGCGAGGGAACCTCAACGAAATCGCCTTCGGTTGCGATGCCGCTTTGCCCCGCCCAGCGTTGGCGTCCGCCGAGCACTTCGTGCATCAGGTGCCCGAACTCATGGAAGTACGTTACGACGTCGGAGTATTGCATGAGCGCGGAATCGGACCCGGTTGGCTGCGGAAAATTGCAGACCAGCGACGCCTCGGGCATCTGCCGGCCGCGGACGCCGCCGACCAGCGAGCACTCCGAAAACCACTTGCTCTTGCCTTCGCGCGAATGCATGTCGAGATAAATTCTTCCCACCACAACACCAGCTCGGGGTGACCCATCTTCGCCGATGGCTTCATCATCGGCTAAGATCTTGCCGACCACAACACCAGATCGGGGTGACCCATCTTCGCCGATGGCTTCATCATCGGCTAAGGTGGGCTGGCTCAAACTTTCGTCCACCACGTCGAACGCCTTCACCGATGCGTCCCATACCGGCGCATCGGGGGCGTGGTCGAATCTCACGCCGAACAGCTTTCCGGCGGTCGCGAGGATGCCCGCTTCCACCTGTTCGTACGGGAAATACGGACGCACGCTCTGCGAGTCGAAATCGTATTTCTCGCGCCGGTACTGCTCTTCCCAAAAGCGCGCATCGCTCAGCGTCAACGGCAGCGCCTCGCGGTTGTGTACCGCGACAAACGCTTCCAGTTCCGCAAACTCATGCTTGGCTGTTTCGCGCGCGGCTGTTTCGACTTCCTTGAGGAAGTTGCGCATGTTCGCCGCCGACCCCATCATCTGATCGACGGTCGCGAGGTCTGCCCAGCTGCGGAACCCGAGGAGTTCCGCCATCTCCTGCCGCAGGCTCAGCAGATCGTGCAGCACCTGTTTGTTCGCCGGATACCCGCGGTCGTTGTAGGCGAGATACATCGTGCGCCGCAGCTTCGCGCTCGCCGCGTAGTTCATCACGGGCGACATATCCGGAGGATCGGTCGTCAACACTACCGGCTCATCGGCGACGAGCAGGTCGCCCTCGGTTCGCACGCCATGACGTGTCAGGTAATCCTGTGGCAGGCCTGTGAGTTCGTTTGGATCATCGACGGCAATCTTCCGCACATCGTCCTGCACGGTCCGGCTGAACACCATGCTGAGTTCGGTCATGCGGTCGGCGAGTTCGCGAACCTTCTCGCGGGTCGCGTCGTCGCGGTCGACCCCGGCGAGTTTGTAGCCCAGCAGCACGCGCTCCATGTAATACTTCGTCGCCTCGTCTTCCGCGCTGACGTCGACCGCCGCGAGCGCCCGGTACACGTCGCGATTCAGGCTCAGCGCGACGCCTTCGGCGCTGATCTCCTGCGCCAGGCCCTGCGCCGCGTCGCGCACGTCGGCCGCCGGATGCACCATGAACATGACGCCCGTCTGGCTGCCCGCCATGCGCAAATGCCACTGCGCGCGATCGAACGGCGCCAGCGTATTCTCCACCGTCCGCGCACCTTCGACGCCAAGCAACTCCGCGACCCGCGCGCGCGACTCCGCCAGATGGTGCCCGGTCCACGTGCGAGCGTCGTCCGCCGTCGTTCCGCCATTCCAGATATGCAATTCGTCCAGCGTTGCCGCTTGTGCGCTCATTCGTTTACAACTCCTTCAACTCTGGTGATGCTACTTCACTTATAACTGGATGCCGAAACCTTCGGCCACGGTGCGCGTCCAACCGAAGCTACAATAAGTTCAGCTATGCGCTACGTCATCGCACTTCTCGCTGTCGCCGGTATCGTCATTTCGTCGCTCGCTCTCCGCATTCATAACGAAGACCCATCGGTCGCGCCACCCTGCGCGGTGAACGCGAATTGGGACTGCGGCGCGGTCAACCACTCGCGCTTCGCGACGTTTCCGCCATCGTCCTTTGGCGACGATCCAGCCGCGCATAAGACCCGTATTCCCGTCGCCACGCTCGGTATCGTCGGCTACGCGCTGATCCTAATTCTGGCATTGGCGAACCGGCTGTGGCTCACATTGCAGGCTGCCGAGATCGGCTTCGCGTTCGCGGCGTTCCTCAGTTATCTTGAGGCCTACGTCATCCAGAAGTGGTGCATTTATTGCGTGTGGTCGATGGCGATTATTTCGGCCACGCTGCTGGCGACCATCGTGGCGCTGATTCTGGATCATCGGCGGAAGAAGCGGTTTGCGAATTCTGCGGTGGTTGTGAGTTCTTAGTGGTTTTGCCCGGGGCAGGAGTACTTTAACGCAAAGTTCGCGAAGAGATACGCCAAGTTTCGCCACGGAAACCTTTGCGAAACTTGGCTAACTTGGCGAAGTTTGCGTCAAGGATTTTGCCTTCCCAAATGAAGGCAACACCCGATTCTGGCCGATCCGATAGCTAACAACCCATAACGGAGAACCCATAACCGAGAACCCGTACAATCAACCTATGTGGCCTAAAGCGATCGCGCAGCTTCTCGAGCTTCTTCCCCACGCTGCCCGGCTGCTGCCTGTGGCCGACAAGTTTTTCCAGTCCAAAACTGCCGGTGAAGAAGCGAATCGCAGAGCCATGGAATCGATGGCCGACGGCCTTCGCGGCGATCTCGGACAAGTCACCGCCGCGCACGCCGGGCTCTATCGCCAGCTTAGCGACCACAGCGACAAGCTCGCCGAAATCTCCTCCGAAACCCGCGCTGCGCGCGCCGCGACCGAGGCCGCCGAGGCCCGCGTCGCCAACCTCGAACGCCGCCTCGACCGCATCGCAAAGCTGCTGCTGATGGTCATGCTGATCGCCGTCGTTCTGCTCATACTCAGCATCATTCTTGTCGTCCGCCACGCGCACTAGCAATGTTCGTTCGATGTAGAGTCTCACCTTGGAAAACTCTGCACGAGTCCTGCATCCACAGCCTGATTGATTGACTCAATAGGAGCAGGACCAAAATCAACGACACGAGATAGGAGCGATTGTTCGACATGAGATACTGAGTTGCGCTCGGGCAACTATATATTGGGTTCAAGGTAACCAAGTTAGAGAAGAATGCCATCTCAGCGAAGTGCTCTCAATTTTTTCCCTGTCCCCACCCCAATCGCCACCTGCCTCAGCCACCGCGGCAAACTTCCCAATACCCCCACCAGCGCCTTATACCGCCATCCCGGAACGACGACCAGTTTGCCTTTGGCAAACCCCGCCAGCGAAGCATCGACCACATCGCTCGCCTTCATCCAGTACTGCTCACCCGCAACCTTTTTGCGGTCGACCTTCAGCACGTCGTGAAACTCCGTATACGTGAACCCCGGACACAACGCCTGCACCCTCACCCGCGAACCCGCGGCTCGTAGGTCGAGCGCCAGCGCCTCGGTAAAGCTCGTAATCCACGCCTTCGTCGTCGAGTAGCTGGCCGTACACGGCCGCACCAGAAACCCCGCCACCGATGCCACGTTGATCACGCCGCCTTCGTCCTTCGCCACCAGATTCCCCAACGCCGCGTGGCTCAGCCGCATTGTCGCGATCACATGGAGCTTGAACATCTGTTCGTGCGCTGCCAGCGGCTTCTCCCAGAACGGCCCGACGCCCAACCCGATCCCCGCGTTATTGACCAGCAGCCCCAACCGCTGCTCCCCAGCAATCTTCGCCTCGACGGCCGCAAGGTCGCTGTCGTCGGTCAGGTCCGCCACCATCACTTCCACCTGCGCGCCGAAATCCTTCTCCAACTCCGCCTTCGCCTCTTCCAGCCGGTCGAGCCGCCGCGCCACCAGCACCAGATCGTGCGTCTTCGCCAGCTTCCGCGCGAACTCCAGCCCAATCCCGCTGGACGCCCCCGTAATCACCGCAACTGGTCTCATCAAATTGGCTTCTCCTTGTACCGCCGCAGCGAACGCTTCTCTAGAATAGAACTGTGACTCAAACACCGTATCGGCAAAAATTCCGCATGCCCGCCGAGTGGGCTCCGCACGCTGCGACATGGATCGCCTGGCCGCACAATCCCGAGGACTGGCCCAACAAATTTCAGCCCATTCCGTGGGTCTATTGCGAAATCGTCCGCCACCTTTCGCAGGTCGAGGATGTACATATTCTCGTCAACGATCTTGCCGCCGAGAAACGCGCGACCAACATGCTCCTCCGCCAGGGCGCGAACATCGCCCGGTTGCACTTCCACCAGTGGCGCACGGACCGCGTGTGGCTGCGCGACTCCGGGCCAATCTTCGTCAAGAATCCGGCCGGCGAAACGGCCATCACCGACTGGAAGTTCAACGCCTGGGCCAAGTACGCGAACCACCTCAACGACGATCTTATCCCTGCCGAAGTCGCAAAGCTTTACAACATGAAAAGTTTTGAACCGGAGATCGATGGCAAGCGCCTCGTTCTGGAGGGCGGCGCGATCGACACAAACGGCGCGGGCGTCCTGCTCACTACAGAGGAGTGCCTACTTTCAGAAGTCCAGCAGCGCAACCCCGGCGTCTCAAAGCAGCAACTGGAGCAGGCGTTCCGCGACCACCTCGGCATCGAGCAGACCATCTGGCTCAACCGCGGCTGCTCCGGCGACGACACCCACGGCCATGTCGACGACATCTCCCGCTTTGTCGCCGAAAACGTCATCCTTACCGCCGTCGAGGCCAACACCGCGGACGAAAATCACTTACCACTCGCCGAAAATTTGGAGCGCCTCCACGCCGCGCGCAATCGCAGCGGCCAGCCCTTCCATATCCGCAAGCTTCCGATGCCTGCTCCCGTCGCCTTCGAAGGCCAGCGCCTCCCCGCCAGCTACGCCAACTTCTACATCGCCAACTCGCTCGTGCTGGTTCCCACCTTCAACGATCCCAACGATCGCATCGCGCTCAACACGCTAGCCGACTGCTTCCCCGATCGCACCGTCACGGGGATCCACTGCACGGACTTCATCTGGGGCCTCGGTGCCCTGCACTGCATGACGCAACAGGAGCCCGTCTAGTGGCATAATGCAATTGAGGCGCAAATGACCATCTCGGAAGCGGCAAGCAAAGCCAAAGAGCACCTTGTGGAGGTGATGCCCCAGTTGGAGAACGACACCCTTCGACTCGAAGAGCTTGAGACGCCACCTCATGGCACGCGCTGGCGTTTTGTTTTTAGCGCGACCCCCACCGTCACCACGGAGACTAGCTCGATTCTCAGTGCAATCACAAGCTCTCGCCGAGTCGCTAAATCCGTCGAAATCGAGTCGACTGACGGCTCTCTCGTCGCCGTACGGAACGCGGCCGCGTGACATTTAGCGAAAACGTCTTGTCGAAATACCTCGGCAAACGGATATTCCTCGACTCAAATCTGCTACTGCTTTTGCTGATCGGACGCTTCCAACGCGAACGCATCGAGACGTTCAAGCGCACGTCTACGTTCACAAGAGCCGACTTTGATAACCTCGTCGCGTTGACGCGGCAATTCAGCAAAGTGGCGACGACACCTCATGTGCTGACCGAAGTGAACGGCATGGCGAACTCCTTGCCGGAGTACGTGAAGGATGCTTGGAGCCTTTCTTTCGCTGCTGCCATTCGAGACTTGCTCGAGATATTCGATCCTGCAACGGAGATCATAGACCACGAGTGTTTCCGTCTTTTTGGCCTTACGGACGCTGCTATCAAACAAGCCGGATCGGAAATGCTGATACTCACGCAAGACTCACGTCTCGCCGCATATCTTCGCGCAGGGGACTCGATTGCCTCGCTCTCAAAGAGATATTCCCCTCCAACTAAGGCTTCAAGGGTGAGTTTCTTCATCATTGCCGCGCTCAAACCAGCGGCTTCAACTCCCCAAACACTGTCGGAATCAACTCCGCCACCGTCGGATGGATGTAAACCGAGTGCGTCATAAAATCCGCCGTCTGCTTCGCATACATCGCCGCGAGGATCGAGTGGATCGCCTCGTCGCCGCCAACTCCAAGGATCGTCGCGCCTAAAATCTTCCGCGTCTCCGCATCGACCAAAACCTTCATCGACCCGTACGTCTCGCCCTTCTCGACAGCGCGTCCCACCTTGGTCATCGGACGCACACCTGCCAACGCCGGTCGCCCCGTCTTACGCACCTCGGCCTCCGTCATCCCAACATGCGCCAGTGGAGGATCAATATACAGTGCATGACACGGAATACGGTCGCTCACCTTGCGGCGCTCGTCGGTCAACACATTCGCTGCGACGATCTCGAAGTCGTTATACGCGGTGTGGGTAAAGGCGCCCTTGCCATTGCAATCGCCCATCGCCCAAACGCCTTCGACCGAAGTCTTCAATTCATCATCGACCTTGATGTACCCGTGTTCATCCACCGCCGCGCCGATCGTCTCCAGTCCGAGGTCATCGGTATTCGGCGTGCGCCCAATTGCGAGCAGAACATGCGTTCCGAAAACCTCAAGGTCTTCGTCATCGCAATCCAGTTCGACGCCGACGCCCTCGCCAATTTGCTGTAGATGAATGCAATTGGCATTGAGTCGGAATGTGATGCCTTCGGCTTCGAGCAGCTGTTGGACCGCCGCCGAAAACTCTTCGTCCTCATGGGCGATCAGGCGCGGCCCGCGTTCGATGACAGTCACCTTCGATCCAAACCGTCGATACATCTGCGCGAACTCGAGCCCGATATAGCTTCCGCCAACCACGATAAGGTGGGCTGGCAGTGTATCGAGATCGAGAATGGACGAGCTCGTCAGGTGCTTGACTTTGTCCGCGCCAAGCGACTCCGGTCGCGAAGGGCGGCAGCCCACATTGAGAAAAAACTTCTTCGCCTCCAAGAGTTGGTCACCCACGCGCATCACTCCGAGGCCTTCAAACCTCGCCGTTCCCATAAAGACCGAACAGCCCTTCATGCCGCGCAACCAGCTTTCAATCCCATCGCGCGATCTCGCCACAATTGCATCCTTACGCTCCTTCGTCGCGCGCATATCAACGACGACTTCGCCCGTAACCTTGACCCCAAAATCCTTCGCGCGGCGGGCCACGTAGGCGGTCTTCGCGCTGGCAATCAGCGTCTTGGTCGGCGTGCATCCGACGTTCACGCAGGTCCCGCCAAACAACTGCCGCTCCACAAACCCGACAGTCCAGCCGGCCGCTGTCAGTTTGCCGGCGAGCGAGGGCCCCGCCTGCCCCGCGCCCACAATAATCGCATCGAAACTCGCGTCCAGCTTCGCCATCAGATCTGCGCCACCACCGCGATTGCCAATCCTATCGCCACCACATCCTCAATCAGCGCCGCGGTCAGATCGTTACGAATCGCGACGGCCAGTTTTGTGCGCACGGCGGCGCCGCCCAGCGTTCCTGCAACCGCGCCAACGGCCCCGGCGATCAAGCCGACGACCAGCGAATCCTCCGCCGCTCCAATCACCGCTCCGCACAGCGCCCCGCTGACGACGCGAGCAATAAACTGTGGAGGAATTCTGCGGCTCGGCGTTGTCGGCAGCTTGTCGTTGATCAACTCTCCAAGCGCAAGCACGCTGAACACCCACGGCATAATTGCATTGCCCATCCACGCCAGGTGCGTGCCGATCAGCGGCCACTCATTCAGTCTTGCACCCCACGCAACCGCCGCAAGCGGAGTGAGCGCGCGCAGCCCGGCTACCACACCGATAACGAATGTCAAGACAAGAACCTTTCCCATTGTCGAATCCTCCGATGAGACTTGTGTAGCTTCACAATACAACAGGAGGGCGGTGAATTCAGAGGCGCCTTTATCGCCGTCTGCGATACCCTCAAGAAGGATGCCACTCGCCCGAACCGATCTCGACTTCATGCGCCTCGCGTTCGCTGAAGCCCTCTCCGCCGAGGCTGCCGGCGAGGTTCCCGTTGGCGCAATCGTTGTCTGGCCCTCAGGCGACGTCATTGCCCATGGAAACAACCAGGTGCTGCGAACCAGCGATCCCACAGCCCACGCGGAAATCGTCGCCCTGCGCGCCGCCGGCAAGACGCTCGACAATTATCGGATCCTGGCGCCCCAAGGCGGCTGCACGCTGTATTGCACGCTTGAGCCATGTGCCATGTGCGCTGGGGCCATATTGCACGCGCGCATCGCACGCCTGGTCTTTGCCGCCCGCGATCCTAAAGCCGGTGCGTGCGGCTCGGTGCTTTCGGTTATGAACCATCCCGCACTCAACCATCGCGTCGAAGTCGTCGAGGGTGTTCTTGCGGAGGAATGCAGCGCGCTGCTCACAACATTTTTCCGCAATCGCCGCGCCGCACAAACCGCCGCCGCCAACTCCGCATCAGACTTGATGACGGAGGAAACTACCCATGGCAACTCGTAAAGCGGCGGCGAAGAAAGCCCCGGCAAAGAAATCGGCCCGTAAGAAGTCCACTACACCGCCCTTGAAGCGCTGGTCCGCCAAAGTAAAGACGGATTCGACCAAGCCCGGCCCCGGCCTCTTCAAGAAGAGCGCCAAAGCTATCGCGGAAGGACTCGCAAAAAAGAGTGTCTCTCCCAAAGGCCCGGGTCAGGCCCTGCAGATGCTCAGCTTCTATGAAAATCGTGGAGGCAAAAACCTTTCGCCGGAGCGCAAGAAAACCCTCGAAAACGCCAAGGACATACTGCGCAAAAAAGAAGGCAAGGCCCCGGCCAAGAAATCCGCAAAGAAAAAGAGCGCGAAGAAATCGTCCGCGAAGAAGTCGTAAAAAAGCTAGCTGAAAGGAAATACCTTGCCACGACTCGAAGGAAAAGTTGCCGTCGTCACCGGCTCTGGTTCCGGCATAGGCCAGGCCATCGCCGAACGGCTGGCGCAGGAAGGCGCGGACTGCGTCGTCGACTACCGCGACCATGTCGAGGAGGCGCAGGTCACGGTGGATAAGATCGCCGCGGCCGGCGGCAAATCGATTCTCGTTCGCGCCGACGTCACCAAAATCGGCGACACGCAGAACCTCATCGAGCAAGCGTGGCAGCAGCTCGGCGGGTGCGACATCCTCGTCAATAACGCGGGCATCGAGAGGGGCTCGGACTTCTGGGACACGCCCGAGGCCGACTACGACGCGGTCCTCGCTGTCAACCTTAAAGGTCCCTTCTTTCTCACGCAGGCCTTTGTGCGCCGGCTGCGCGATGCCAAAAAGCCGGGCCGCGTCATCAACATTTCTTCGGTCCACGAAGACATGGTCTTCCCACATTTCGCCACCTACTGCGCATCGAAAGGCGGCATGAGAATGCTGATGCGCGATCTCGCGGTCGAGCTCGGCCCACTCGGCATCACGGTCAACAACGTCGCTCCTGGCGCGATTTCCACCCCCATCAATGCCGCCATGATGGCCGATCCCTCGAAGCTCGATCCGCTGCTCCGCAACATCCCGCTCGGCCGCATGGGAACGGCGCAGGAAGTCGCCGGCCTCGTCGCTTACCTCGCCTCCGAAGAAGCCGGCTACATCACCGGCTCGACTTACGTCATCGACGGCGGCCTGATGCGCAACTACCACGAACAGTAGCGCCCGTCAGCCCTTGATGTCGCGCCAGTTCGCGCCAACGCCGACGTCGGCGACGATGGGAATCGAGAACGCAGCAGCGGATTCCATTTCCCTCTTCACCAACTCGCTCAACTGCTCCGCTTCGTCGGGGACAACGTCGAAGAGCAATTCGTCATGTACCTGAAGCGTCATCAGGGAGCGCAGCTTTCGCTCGCGCATCGCGGCGTCGATCCGCAGCATGGCAATTTTGATCAGGTCGGCGGCGGTGCCCTGCAATGGCGTATTGACCGCCGTCCGTTCGGCGAATCCGCGCTGATTTGGGTTGCGCGACTGGATGTCGGGGATCGGCCTCACACGCCCAAACGCCGTGCGCACAGACTGGTCGCGACGCACTATCTCGAGCGTCTGTTCGATGAACGAGGCAACCCCGGTGTAGCGCGCAAAATAGGTTTCGATATACTCGCGCGCCGTCTTCTGGTCGATATTCAACTGCGCCGCAAGTCCGAACGGCGAGATACCGTAGACTATCCCGAAGTTCACCGCCTTGGCGCGAGCGCGGGTTTCCTTCGACATCGTCGCAGCATCGACGCCGAAAACTTCCGCCGCCGTCAGCGTGTGAATATCTTTGCCTGTCCGATACGCGTCGAGCAGCAATGGGTCTTGCGAAAAATGCGCCATCAACCGCAGTTCAATTTGCGAGTAGTCCGCGGACATCAGCAAATTGCCCTCAGACGCGATGAACGCCGCGCGAATCTCGCGGCCGACCGCGGTACGAATCGGAATGTTCTGCAGGTTCGGATTCGTCGACGACAGGCGGCCAGTTGCCGTGCCGACCTGGTTGAACGTCGTATGTATTCGTCCATTCGCGTCGGCGAGCGCGGGCAGCGCATCAAGATACGTGCCCTTCAACTTCTGTAGTTGCCGATGCTCAAGCACCAACGCTGGGACTTGATGATGTTGCGCCAGGTCTTCGAGAATATCTACAGCGGTAGAAATGACTTTGCCCTTGCCATACTTCTGCGGCTTGGGCAGGTCCATCTTGTTAAACAACACATCGCCGAGTTGCTTCGGCGAATTGATGTTGAACCGATGGCCGGTCGACGCGTAAATCCGCTCGGCAAGATCGTCGATCGTGACCGCCAGGCGCGAAGACATCTCACGCAGTAGCCCACCGTCAACGCGCACGCCGTTCTGCTCCATGCGAAGCAACACGGGGACCAGGGGCAGGTCGAGATGCGTATAAACGTCAGTTAGCGAAGAACGGTCATTCAGCGAAGCTTCATCATCCGCGCCCGAGGATTTTGCAGCCTTGCCCCTCGCGGCTGGTCCCGCGTTCTGGACCTTCTCTGGAAACAGCATTTCCTTCGTCGCCGCGCCGCCAAGCGCCGGGTCATCCTTCGGCACCACATACGCCGCAGGTGCTTCCGTCAGTTGTACTGTCAGGGTATCCGCAAGTCGCGCGACAGCGGCAGCGGCTTCGGGTAGTCGTAACGGATCATGCGGATTGTCCTTCGCCGGCTGATGCAGCAACGCCACGCTCGTGCTGCGCGCCGCGATGTCGATCAGCGTGTGCGATCCGTGCGTCGGGTTCAGAAGATAGCTTTGTAGCATTACGTCCGTGATCGGTCCAGCGAGCGACACGCCATGCGGCGCAAGCGCGCGCAGCACAGCTTTCAAATCGTGGACACGCTTCGGCAGCGTCGCATCTGTGAGCGCTTCGCGAAGCCCCGGTGTATCGAGCGACACTTCAATCGCTCGCACGGGCGTCGCGGCAAGACCGAACCGGCACGCTGGATCGGGAATCGGAGCGGAAGCCGCCAAACTCTCAGATGCACCGCTCTCCGGACTTTGTTCCCCGAACAGCGACATCGTTTGCGGCGGCTCGGGCTCAGGCTCAGTTTCTACATCGGGATTCTCTGCCGCGTCAGCATGAATCTCCGCGGCAATGACGCTTGCATCTTCCAGCAGAGCAATCGAAAGTCCGCCTGCCGTGCGTGCGTCAGCGACGATCGCTGCGAGATCGCTCTCGCCGGCCCTGACGTTGTAGGTTGTCTTCGTGGCCTCCACATCAGGCGCGAGTTCCTTCAGCATTGTCGTAAATTCGAGCTCGGTGAAGAGCGCGCGGCAGGCGGCGTTATCGACTGGCTGCGTCCGCATGTCGTCGAGCGAAAACTCGATCGGCACGCTCGTATGAATTGTGACCAACTCTTTCGAGAGCAGAATGTTGTCGCGATTATTTTGCAGCGATTCGCGATAGGTTTTCTTCTTTACTTCCTCCGCACGGTCCAGCGCGGCTTCGACGGTCCCGAAAGTTTGGATTAGTTCAACCGAACCTTTGTCGCCAATTCCCGGAGCACCTGGGATGTTGTCGATCGCATCGCCCCGCAATGCCATCACATCGATAACGCGCTCCGGCGGCACACCAAGCACGCTCTCCACCCCAGCCGGACCGAGGATCAAATTGTCTTTCGTCGGATTGAGAATCGACACATTCTCATTCACCAACTGCATCATGTCCTTGTCCGACGAAACGACGTACACATGGTGCCCCAACGCCGATAACTGGCACGAAAGCGTGCCGATCACGTCGTCCGCTTCGAAGCCCTCATAGAACAAAATTGGAATGCGGAAGGCCTCCAGCGCACGCCGAATATACGGGTGTTGCTGAATCAAATCGGGCGGCGTTTCCGTGCGATTGGCCTTGTAACCGCCGTATTCGATCGTCTCGAACTCCTGCGTCTTGATGTTGAACTTCTTGACGTCCTTCATCTGGCCGGCGAGTTCAGTGCGATGCAGCGGCGCGCCTACGTCGTAGACCGCGGCGAGATACAGCGGCGAGAAATCCTTGCGCAGCTTGTTGATCATGTTGACGAACACGTACGTCGCCGCCGTCGGAATTCCCGTGCGCGTGGTCATCGGTCGCGAGCGCTGCATCGCGTGATACGCACGGAAGATGAACGCCATCGAGTCGAGCAGGTAGATTGGCGGTTTGTCGATGTTGGTCGGCATGGTCACTCTTGAGTTTAGATGCTCGGCTAAAGGATCAACATGCAATCGCCGTAGGAGAAGAACCGGTAGCGCTCCGCAACCGCATGGGCATAGGCGCGCAGCACCGCTTCCCTGCCCGCGAACGCGCTCACCAGCATGAGCAAAGTCGATTGCGGCAGGTGGAAATTCGTAAGCAGGCCACTGACAAGTTTGAACTCTACTCCCGGCGAAAGAAACAGATTGGTACTGCCGGAATGTGCGGCAATGGGTTCGCCCATGCGTTCGGATTCGCGGGCGATATGTTCGAGTGTGCGCGTCGTGGTTGTGCCTACGGCGATGATGCGTCGGCCTTCTCTTTGTGTGCCGTTGATCGCCGAAGCAGTCGCCTCGGAAAGCGTATACGGCTCGGCGTGGAGGCGAATATCCTCGGTACGGCCGACGCGCACAGGCTGGAAAGTCCCGAGCCCTACGTGCAACGTGATGCGGGCGATCTCGACACCGCGTTTGGCGAGCGCGGCAAGAGTTTCAGGCGTGAAGTGGAGCCCGGCTGTCGGCGCTGCCGCTGAACCTACTTGCCGCGAATAGACGGTCTGGTAACGCTCGCGGTCTTCGGGCGTGTTGGGCTCGGATTTCGGCCGGTGAATGTACGGCGGCAGCGGCAGATAACCGATACGTTCGAGCGCGGCGTAGAAATTCGCAACTGGCTCGAACCGCACCGTGCGCTCGCCGAATTCGCCGGCCGTAAGCACCTTTGCCCGCAACACCGGAACTCCAGGAGCGTCCGCGGCAGCGAACAAAAGCACTTCGCCGGGCTGCACTTTTTTCGCGGGGCGAACCAGCGCGCTCCAGTCGTTGTGCCCCTCGGGAGACACACACGCCTGCGTCAGAAGGACTTCAATGTGACCACTCGGTGAAGGAGAATTGTGTTGCGTCGTCAGGCCCGCTCGGGTCGCAAAAAGCCGCGCCGGAAGCACTCGCGAATCATTCAAGACCAACAGATCGCCTGATTGCAAAATCTGCGGCAGGTTGATGAATTGCCGATCCGCATAGTTTCCGGTTGCGCGATTGAGTTGCAGCATCCGGCTCGATCCGCGCACCGCGGGCGGTTGTTGCGCGATCAGGTCATCTGGCAGATCGAAGTGGAAGTCGGAGACAAGCATCGCTTAGCCGATTGTAAGGCGCGGCGAGTTTTCGGGCGTTGCCATCTGTACTGCCTGGTCGAGCGCGTGCTGCACCGCCGCAAGCTCAGGCGCGACGTGCGGAGGCCAGGTGAACGTTACTGTCGAAAATGGTTTCGGAATCAAGAATCTGTCCCACGAGCGCAACTCCCATGCGCGATTCGGCAGCGCATAATAGACGCCGATCCATGTTGCTCCGGTAAGCTCCGCGACCTGCACCACGCCTGGTTTCGCGACCATGTTCGGCCCACGAGGGCCATCCGCTGTGATCGCCGTCCGATGGCCTTCGGCATACGCCTGCGCCATGTTGCGGAGACCCACAACCCCGCCGCGCGAACTTGAGCCACGGACAGGATAGAAGCCGAGGTATTGGACCGTTCGGGCAATCAACTCGCCGTCGAACGACGGAGAAATGAGGATCGCGATGCCCTTGTTGCGGAACCGATGCGCACACGTCAGCAGCGTGCGATGCCAGAAGGCGAACACTACCGGTCCGGGAATCTCGATGCCCACGGGAACTCCCGGCGCGTTGATGTCGCGGTAACGCAGAGTCGCCCCGAGCAGCCGGATCAGCGCAGCGGCGAGCGGCGGAACGACGGCGAGCGCGAGACGCTGCTTGCGGTTGTAAACAGGCACGATGTTGAGTGTACTTGGACGCTAGCTGTATTTCAGCCAGCGCAGGATCTCGGGCAGGTTGGGCTTCTTGCCGTACATCAGGATGCCAACGCGGTAGATGCGCGAGGCAATCCACAGAACGATGGCGATGGTAACCACAAGCTCCACAATCGAGAACCCAATCGCGAACGGCGTCGGTTTGCCCACCACGATGCGCGTGTACATGATCAGCGGTGTGCAGAACGGAAAGAACGAAAAGGCCTTCGCGAGCATGGTTTCGGGGTTCGTGACGATGGTGAAGATGACCACCGAGCACGCGATCAAGGGCAGCATCAGGAAAATGTTCATCTGCTGCAACTCCTGCTCGGAGTTGGTAATGGCGCCCAGGGCCGCTGCAACACTCGAATACAACAGATAGCCGAGCAGGAAGAAGACTAGAAAGAATATGGTCTGACTCAGCGACGGAAAAATGTGTATATCCGAGCCGACCAGCTTGAGTTGAATGGCTCCCAGCGCGACGGCGATCCAGATGCCGACCTGGGTGAGGCCGACCGCGCCGACGCCGATTACCTTGCCGGCCAGCATTTCCTCGGGGCGAATGGTCGCGAGCAGTACCTCGAACACCCGCGACGTCTTCTCTTCGATGATGGAGCGAGCGACGTTCATCCCGTAGAACAGGATGACGAAGTACATGAGGAAGAACATGCCATAGGCGCTGCCGAAGGCCGCGGCGGAAGCGTCCTTCTTGCCTGCACTGTCCAGGTGGACGGGTTGGAGAAGCGCATCGACCTCTGTCGCTGCCATGCCTGAATGCATCAGCTTCTCGCGGGTGAGCGTGGCGCCCACGGCGTCGGCCACCCGCGAGCGTCCGATTACGTCTGCCTTGGACCTCGGCTGCCACTGGAAGGTCTCTCTTGCGCCACTCGCAGCGGGCGGGACGACGACGAGGTAACCGTCAAGCGTGCTGTCCTTGGCCTTAAGCTGCTCTTCGAGCGTCGTCAGGATCCCGGGTTTAGACGATGGATAAACATCCACGCCAACCTTCGATTGGTTCTTGTCGGACAACTCGGTCCCAAAGTCAGTGGCAAACTGGGGATTGTCGGTAACAACCGCTATGTGCTTCAGGGAGCCGCTACGTCCGTTGATCAGCGCCGCGCCACCCAGGATTCCGCCCATCAGAAGAGGAATGAGGATGGTCATGATCAGAAAACTCTTGGCCCGAATGCGCTCCATATACTCACGTTTTGCGATCAGCCATACGTTATGCATCGACTTTGCCTCCGGATTCCGCGTCGCCGAAACTAGCCCGGACGTTTTCGATGAATATCTCTTCCAGCGTGGGCTCGATCACTTCGAACCGAGTAATATTTACGCCGCTCGCGACGGCAGCAGCAAGCACATGCTGGCCTGCGGGTTCGTCGCGCAGCAGGATGTCGGCGTGGCCGGCGTAGTTCTTGGCCGACTCGATGCCTGGGTGCTGTAGAAAGGCGTCGCTGCCTTCGAAGACCATCTGCACATGGTTGCGAGGATATTGGGACTTCACCTCGCGCATGGTGCCCGAAAGCAGCAGCTTGCCGCGTGAGATGAGCGCGATGGAGTCGCACAGCTTCTCGACCTGGTCCATGCGATGCGTCGAGAACAGGATTGCCTTGCCTTGTTTGCGCAGATCGACCAGCGTGTCCTGCAGCAGCGTGGCGTTGACCGGATCGAGCCCGCTGAAGGGCTCGTCCATGATGATGAGGTCGGGCTCGTGCAGCAGCGACGCGATGAACTGGATCTTCTGCTGCATCCCCTTGGACAACTCTTCGGTCTTCTTGGCGATGGTGTCGGAGATATCCAGACGCTCGCACCACTCGAGCGACCGCGACCGCGCCAGCGTTTCGTCGAGGCCGTGAAGCCGACCGAGGAAGGTAAGCTGGTCCAGCACCTTCATCTTCTTGTACAGACCGCGTTCTTCCGGCAGGTAGCCGACGCGATGCAGCGCTGTGCGCACGAACGGCCGGCCGAACAGGCTGACCGAGCCCGAATCGGGAACGGTCATCCCGATCATCATGCGGATGGAGGTCGTCTTGCCGGAGCCGTTGGGCCCAAGCAGGCCGAACATCGTTCCGGGTTCGATAGTCAGGGTCAGGCCTTCGACGGCGATCTTGCTGCCGTAGACCTTGCGGATGTTGTGGAGCTCGACGATGGGCATAAGGAGGAGACGGGGCCTTTTAATTGCCGGTGATGCTTAGTCTATCTTGAGCATCCCCGCGCAAAAGAGCACTTAGGTAACCGCAATTCCCGGTTATTGGGTACCTAACTGGCGCGGCAGTGAAGTAACTTACATTCAGCAGTCCCGGAACGGACCACCGGGCTGGCGAGAGTATGCTGGACAACATACGCCACTAAATGCGTCCTAAGAAAATGGGACCTATGATCGCCGCGAAGCCTGACAACGAAAAGCAACGCCTTGAAGCATTGAAGCGCTTGGAACTCCTGGATACCGAACCGGAACCGGAGTTCGATGAGCTGGTCAAACTGGCCGCTGCAATCTGCGGCACCCCGATCAGCCTCGTCACGCTGCTCGACGAGCGCCGCCAGTGGTTCAAGGCCGCTATCGGCATGGACGCCACGGAGACGCCGCGCGAGATCGCCTTCTGCTCCCACGCCATCCGGCAGCCGGGCATGTTCGTCGTCGCGGATGCGGCAGTGGATCCGCGCTTCGCCGACAATCCGCTGGTCACCGGCGAGCCGCACATGCGCTTCTACGCCGGCGTTCCGATATCGAGTCCCGATGGCTTTGCGCTGGGGACGCTGTGTGTCATCGACAGCAAGCCTCGGCAGCTTACCCAGCTTCAGGTGGACATGCTGACCATGCTTGCGCGACAGGTGAATGCGCGTATGGAGCTGCGGCAGCAGCGGCGCCAGTTGCAGGCTGCCCTGGTCGAAGTGGAACGCTCGCGAAACGAACTGCGCCTCAGCGAAGAGCGTTTCCGCATGTTCATGGACAACAGCCCGTTCCTCAGCTTTATGAAGGACATGGACGGTCGCCTGGTGTTCTACAACCAGCGCTTTGCGGAGCGTTTCAGCGTCTCGCGTTCGGCGTGGCTGGGCAAGACCGATTCCGACCTCTTCCCCGCGGAGCAGGCCCAGATCGTTCGCCAGCACGATATCGGCGTCCTGATGGCGGGAACGCTACAGGTCATGGACGAGGACGTGCCGGACGATAAAGGCGTCGTCGCGCATTGGCGGTCGTACAAGTTTCCTTGCGTCGACTCGCGCGGAGCGACGCTGCTCGGAGTGATTGCAGTCGATGTCACCGAGACGCGGGCGAGGGAAATTGCGCTGCATAAAACACAGGCTGAGTTGCAGGCCGCGAACATTCGGCTACAGGAGTTGTCCGTGACCGACTCGCTGACTGGCCTCGGCAACCGGCGGGTGTTCGACGAGCGGCTGGCGGCGGAGATGACCGCCGTGCGCCGCGGGCGGAAGCTCGCGCTGCTGATGCTCGACATCGACCACTTCAAGCTGCGCAACGACACCTTCGGCCACCAGGACGGCGACGAAGTGCTGCGCCAGATGGGGGCGCTGTTGCGGCGCCTTGTCCGCGGACACGAAGTCGCTGCGCGTTACGGCGGCGAAGAACTGGTCGTACTGATGCCCAATGCGTCCGAGGGCGACGCGGCTGGCCTCGCAAGGCGGCTTTTGAGGGCGATACGCGAAGTGCCGTGGGTGCAGCAACCGATTACGGTCAGCATCGGCGTCGCCGAGACCAACAACCCCGATATGACCTCGTCGGACCTGGTTGCAGCGGCCGATACGGCGATGTACGCCGCCAAGGCCGCCGGGCGGGACTGTTATGTGCGCCGGAGCGAGACGGTTTAGCGCCCCAGGGGGTTTACGGTGGTTCCGACGGCTCTCCCCTCCCCGATTTCTATTGCCTGGGGCCAGTGCTCTCCAGAATGCCGGACTCCAAGGCGACGGCCCGCTCCAAGCAATGGAATCTAAATCGCTTCGCCGCCAAATGTGTTAGATGATGGTTACTTCTGGGTAAGAACGTGACCCGCGGACAGGTGCTGCGGTCAAGATAAAAATGCACGGAAAGAGGAGATTTCCAGGGTGGGTGGCCGCTCGAAGTGCCGCCGGCTTTCAAGGTCGTGCGCCACTCATGCGCCAACGACGCGCGTAAATGGGGCACCCCGCACCCCGGACGGGGGGGTGCGGTCGGCGAACGCCGTTCGCTCGCCGACGGCCATTACTCTGTCTGGATACTTCGGACTTATGCGCTGGCCGGTGGCTGCGGGATTCTGCGCCGCAGACTACCTGCTAGAGCCAGAACGCTTGTGCCCACCAAGACGAAGGTGGAAGGCTCCGGCACCGGGGCGACGGCAGCGTAAGCGAGGTTCGCAACGAGGGCGTGGCCCTGGGTTGTCGGGTGTTCCAGGTCCCAGTAGAGAGCGGTGTTGGGGTTGCAGCCGGAGGTCAACGCACACGCACTCGTCACGTCTGTGAGGCCGTATGCCGCGGGGTTGGCGTTGACGTCGTTGATCAGGCGTTCGATATTTACGCCGATGACGTTGATGCCCAGAGCGTCCAGAGCACTTACTTGCGAGGCCCACTCCGCATTGAATGCCTGCGAAGCGGCGTTGGCCGCGGCCTGCGCCCCCGGGTTGCCGGCGAGAAGCGGAAGTCCACCGAGATCGGGGAGGTTCAGCCAGAGGAAGTTCTGACCTCCGGCGCCAGCTACGGCCTCGATTTCACTGGCGATGTTGTCGGCGGCTGTGACGGCCGAAGTGGGGTCGGCGAGGATGTCGTTCGCTCCACCCCAGAATGTATACAGAGCGCTCGACGACGCACCTGTGGGATTGGCGAGGAAGAACGCACCAAGCTGGTTGGCCATGTCCTGGGGGTTCGCGTTACCCGTCATGGCGCTGCCGACGGCGTAGTTTGTGCCTCCAGCCAGAGAGGGTGAAGGGTCCGTCACGCCGAGCTTTGCGGCGAGCTGATCGACCCAGAGACCGGAAGGGCCTCCGCCAACTTGCGGGTTGGTGAAGTAGCCGACGGGAAACGGAACGCCGGGGACAGTTTTGGTGGCGTAACCTGCACCGGGCTCGGCGCCGCTGGTGGCGATGAAGGCGTTGCCGCCATCGCTCAAGCTGTCGCCAAAAGAGACGATGGAGGTGATGGGGCCTGGAATCGGGGTGGCGAGTGCGACACTGCATGGCGCGAGGAAGGCGGCTGTCAGCAAGAGGGCGGTCTTGAGGCGCATTTCTACTCCTTATGAGGCGGGAATTTATAGCGTTTCGGGTGGTAACTCGACAGCCGGAGAATAGTAACCTCCGCCCGGAACTAAAGTGTTATGCCTTTTGGGAGTTGCGTCAAGAAACAAATGGGTAGACGGATGGTTGGACCCAGGGTAACCCCCTCCCCCGCCCGGAGACATTAGGGCGCAGATTCTTGATTCCATTAGGTTTTGCTTTGCAAAATCTTGATAGTAAAGGGTCGAGTTCCGGGAGCGGTGGGCTGCTCTACCGGTTTCATCGACTGATTTAATTGTACAGCGGGTGTCAAGCTTTTATCGCGTTTGTGGTGGAGGGGCCGGCCGAGGCTCAGAAATTGCATGCGCGGCCCCCTGTGACCAGGCGGAGGAGCAGGGTGAGCAGGACCGCTCCGATGACGGCGACGAAGATGGTGTAGAGGAAGCCGCCCGCGCCGGCGTAGCCGATCGAGATCATAATGAAGCCGCCGGCGATGGCGCCGACGATGCCGACGATGATGTCCACGATGGGGCCGAAGCCGGCGCCGCGCATGATGCGGCCGGTCAGGTAGCCGGCGATGAGGCCGATGACGATCCAGATGAGGATGCTGTGGGCGCCTTCGGTGGTCTGGATATAGCGGTTGATGTCGACATGGTGTGTGTGCATGTTCGCCTCCTTGGGATGACTGCGGGGTCAAGTAGTCAGAGGGGTAAGGAGCGGGGATGGTTGTGTGGCGGTTGTGTGGATGGGCGGGTAGGTGTGTGGGCCGAGGACGGTTCGCGAGCCGCCACGGAGTGACGATCCACATCGTCTGGTGTTAGCGTCGTATGATTACGCAAGCGCACTCCGGCGCGCCTCGGGGCATGTATCAAGGACGAGTTGCAAAGGGTGGGGCGAGGAGTTTAGTTATGGCGGATCGTAAGCAGTTTTTGTCGGTGGAACCGGCTGATCCCGAGCTGCTGCGGTTGTTGGAGGAGACCCGAAACGTGCCCGTCACGGAGGACCAACTCCGGGAACAACGGATCAGCTTCGCGTATGGCAATGCGATGGGGTCGAGGACGAAGGAAAGCGTGCGGCTTGCTGCGCGGTATTTGAGCTTCGCCAACCGTCGTGCCGCCGAAACGCAGGGCTAGGCTGGCATGTCCGTAAGAGAAAAGGACGAGCCCGACCTTTTCGCGATGGCGGAAGATAACAACCTGCTGCGGCAGTATGATCTCTTGCTCGATTGCATCCAGATAGGTCTGCGAAAAGGCATTGAGGCGTTCGATAAGTACGCGCTCTGGAGTCTGAACGCCGCAGCGGTTTCAAACATTGCTCAATTTGGGGGACGGTACAGGAAAGGGCCGATCTATGTCGGCAGCCACATGCCGCCGCACTTTGACAAGGTCCCGGACGAGATGGACCGGTTTATCTCCCTCGTACATGAGAACTGGACTGTCATCGAAAACCCATTGACTCTTCCAGCGTATGCCCTGTGGCGGATGAACTGGATTCATCCGTTTGTCGAGGGCAATAGCCGGACTGCGCGGGCGGCTTGCTATTACCTGATTTGCATGAAGCAAGGCCGGCTCATCGGCGGTGACAAAATTGTGCCGGAACGCATTTGCGAGAATCGCGAGCCGTATTATGCCGCTCTGAAAGCGGCCGATGATGCGTGGGATGCCGGACACTTCGATGTCAACCAGCTTTCGCGGTATCTGGGCGGATTGCTGAAAGACCAGATTACCGGCACTCCCTGAGAACCGCATCTGAAAAGCGAGATGTGGAGCACCCTGCTGTGATGAGTGCGCACCCGCTGTGCGATGATTTGGCTATGGATGAGAACGGTTCAGAAACAAATTTGCAGGCTTTTGTACGCGCGCTTCACGAAGCCTACCACGCATCCAGTGCGGTGGACAGCTTCGATCTTCAGAGCGAAAACTCTATCTCGGTACGAGAGTGGAATAGTCTGTTGGAATCTCAGCGGATGGCGTTCCAGGCGCTGCACGAGGTCTGCTGCCGGATTCCGATAGCGGACCTCATGGACGGCTAATTTCACCCCAGAGGATTGCCTTCGTTTGATGCATCGTCACCCGCTCATACGCAAACTACGCGCATGAACGGGGCACTCCATGATCGGGCCACCGCCAGAGAGTAACGGGTTCCGGCTTCTGAGGTTCCCCACTCATGCGCGGAAAACAAAAGCGCGCACGAATGGGCCACCCCGGCTTGATGGCCAGTGATGAGCAGGCCACCCGCCGCCCAACTGCCCTTCCTATATAAAGCATTTTCGAGCATCATTCTCCGTGCGAGGAGCATTATTGGAATTTCTTCGAAATAACCAACGAGGTTATATACTGCATTGCTTCACCATCCGAGCTGGCACAGGCTTCCGACCAACCCCCTTTGATGATCTTCAGTAATAGCGCGCAAAACTCGACAGTGATAATTCGAACCAGTTTAGATGCGACACAAGCATGTACCCCAACACCGAAAGATAGCGAAGGGCGTTCTCTCCTGCCTAGCCTGAATTCATTGGGCGATTCATAGACTGATGGGTCTCGATTCGCAGCTGAAGAAACGAGAATCACAAGTTCGCCCGCTTTACATCTGCCGAAAGGATAGTCGCCTGATGCCGCCGTGAGCCTGAAGAGCATTTTCGCTGGACTAGCGAGGCGCATGCATTCATCTCCAAACAGAGGGATCATTGTTTCGTCTCGAAGAAGAATTTCTTGCTGCTGACGGCTTCCTAGCAATAAATGCCATGCATTTGCGATGAGCGCGGGAACGGACGTAGCAAGGGCAATGTAAGCCTGAAGCGAAATTTCTCCGTAGGGTGAAAGCTTCCGACGAAGTAGGCCATAGGCCGCCTGTGCATCCTCGTAGTAACATCTGTCAAAAGGGAAAGCAGAACTTCGAAAATACGTTCCAGCGGCAGAGATTAGGCTTCCATTATCCAATGCTGGAAATAAACCTTCTAATAATCTTCGAATGTTGGGGTGGATTACGGAGCTCACAACGTCTACACTCTCCGTTGCTATTGAGCTGTCTAGTCCACATAGGGTTAAATGCAATGAACCCATGTTGGCGGCTAGATCCTCAAACGCGACTATGAAACGTTTATGTTGCTGCATCCCATCATCATTGGAATCCGTGACCTCACCGCTTGATAAGGAAAGTAGCGGAATTGCCGACCGCAATCCGCTTGATTTCAGACCAGCCAAAACATCGTCGTATTTTGAAAGGATCCATGCCCCCGCCTCTTGACTGTAGTAGCCTGGCCCGGGCTTTTCGACATCAATCGTCGTTAGGGATCTTGAGTGCATCGATAAGTGGGACTCCTATATACGACGCTGCAATGGCGGTCCAAGACCACGACGGGCGTCCATTATGTCTGCCTTCGCTTGCTCTGTCAAGAATATACTCGAGCAAGCCTCTATGAATTAAATATCCGCATAAGAGGCAGGGCAATCGCATTTGAAAAAGGATTGAACCATCGGTAGTACTTCCGCTGGATAGTTTATCGGGCGATGTTTGCAGGAGGGCCGATGGATGCCCAAGTCTGCATCGAACCAGGAAACGCTGGACCAATTCATGTCGTGTTGGGAGGCCGGGCGCCCCTATCTCGAGATGTGGGGCACCCGGCAGGTGCCGAACCGTATTGAGGAACTGTGCGATTACGTGAACGAAAAGTGGAATGAGAAAAGTCCACTGCATCTGGCCGCCTATGTCATGTGGCGGCTGAATTGGATTCATCCGTTTACAGATGGGAATGGGCGCACTTCGCGGGCGGTGTCGTACCTGGTGTTGTGCGTGCGGCTGAAGATGCTGCCGCCCGGTCGGATGACGATTCCACAACAGATCGAAGAGGAGAAGACGCCGTATTACAAGGCCCTCGAATCGGCGGATACCGCAGATGCTGGGGGGAAACTGGACCTTACAGCTATGAAGGAACTACTCGGAGCGATGCTCGCGAAGCAGTTGCACGCAATCTATGAGGAGTCGGGGTCGGGCGGAGAGTAGCGGGTTCCAGCTTCTGAGGTTCCCCACTCATGCGCAGAAAACAAAAGCGCGCATGAATGGGCCACCCCCGGCTTGATCGGTGAGGATGAGTGGGCCACCCGCGGAAGTCACCTCTGTTGGAGAGGTTAGCCTCGCCAAATCGGGTTACAGCGGTCGCGCTGTGCGCGATGTACAAATCTGAGAATCGAGATATGGGGCACCCAATTGGGGGTAGGTCAGACCTGGGCCACCCGCCCCGCAGCGGTTTCAAACATTGCTCAATTTGGTGGACGGTACAGGAAAGGGCCGATCTATGTCGGCAGCCACGTACCGCCGCACTTTGACAAGGTTCCGGACGAGATGGATCGCTTCATTTCACTCGTGCATAAGAACTGGACCGTCATCGAGAACCCGCTGACTCTGGCCGCCTATGCACTGTGGCGGATGAACTGGATTCATCCGTTTGTCGAGGGCAATGGCCGGACTGCCCGAGCGGCTTGCTATTACCTGATCTGCATGAAGCAAGGCCGGCTCATCGGCGGTGACAAGATCGTGCCGGAACGCATTTGTGAGAACCGGGAGCCATATTATGCCGCTCTGAAAGCGGCCGATGATGCGTGGGATGTCGGGCACTTCGATGTCAACCAGCTTTCGCGGTATCTAGGCGGTTTGCTCAAGGACCAGATTACCGGCGCTGCTTGAGGATCCGCACCTCAAAAGCGAGACGTGGGCCACCGGGCTATCGTGGCGCGCGGGGAATAGCGAGTTCCGGCTTCTGAGGTTCCCCACTCATGCGCAGAAAACAAAAGCGCGCATGAATGGGCCACCCCGGCTTAGAGCTTATCCGTAAATAGTAATAGTTTGTCTCCAACAGATCAAGGCTGCGGCCAAGGAAAGCAGAGCGACGTAGCTGGCTTCGGTTTTCTCGAAGCTGACCAGCAGTTTTCGATAGCGATTGAACCATGAGTGTGATCGTTCGACTACCCAGCGGCGAGCTTTCCAGCCGG